>JACDJA010000901.1_pt1 | contig 28747 bp, 20 predicted proteins | sample 7449241 | NCBI WGS metagenome assembly JACDJA01 (sample SAMN14253289, study PRJNA609438) | sludge metagenome | isolation source: initial anaerobic sludge | collected 2018-12-20 | reverse complement strand
CAGGTACAACAGGAGAACATCAAATAGTAGAGGCTTATTGTTTATGCGGTTACTTGAGCAGGCTGTTATTGCAGAGCCTGTGACATATGATAAAATTATTAACGAAAATCACGGGTATTGATTGGATACCCCATTTAAATAAAAATTGAAGCCCTCATCGAAAAGACTCATCGGGTGAGTCCGTTTTTGCTGACAGAGAAACGAGTGGGGCACAGAATTCCTTGGGTAAAACTCATCCGATGAGGGGCGCTGAAACTCATCGGATGACTTATTGAGGGCATATTTTAACGGAGATTTTTAACTTAAATAGGAAAATGATTGATTTTTGATCCCAGGCAGTTATATTTTTCTTATTCTAATCTTTTTTGCTGTAATCGTGATAAAGAAGTTGTTGATCAACGTTCTCATCAATTATTATCATGCAGACTCAAGGATTTCTTCATTGGCAATTACGTCAGCTGCATATTTTAATGCTGCATAAATTTGTTCCTTATTGAGATGCGGATAACTTTTCAAAACAATTTTCCCTGAACCAGTCCGCTATCCACTCTCACCACCTCCTCAAAGGGAACATACCATAGGTAGCCTTCCACATTTTCATAGCCCATCTCTTTAATTTTTATCATGTATTCTCTCACCTGGGATTCGTGCAGGTGGTGGTTGGCTTTACCAAACTTGTAATCCACCACCAATACCCGGTTGGAACCAATCATTACCCGGTCGGGACGCCGGATGGTTTTATCTAAAATGGCCACTTCGGCCAGGACTTTGTAGGTGCCATCGAACCAGTTTTGTACCTGCGGATGAGCCAGCCACCGGTTTATGTCATGGCTGATTGTCTGGACTTCGCGGGCATCAATCTTCCCCTTAAACCACAATTGTTTAAGAGCACGGGGCAGGTCATCACGGGTCTCTATCATCTCAAAAATATGATGCATCACTTTCCCGTAAATCACCCCTTTTTCCCTGGCATCGTCGTCAAAAAAGTCGGCACTCTCCAGGTGTATCTCCACCCTCTCTTCCATGGGGTAAGTTTCCATGGTTGACAATTGCCGGGTTGCGAAAGTATGCCTTCCGGTATCGGAGGTACTATCTTCGTAACTGGCATTAAATTCTAAAAAGTTACCCAGCAAGAAGGTATTCTCCTCTTCAATCCATTCACCCACAGAGGTCTCGGCGTGACTATGTGCCGTGCTTAAATGGGAGTAAAGCAGGTCGGAGACAGTGATAAGCTCTTTGCTGTTCTTTTTATGGCAAAAGCCGGCCAGCGATTCCCGGGCACGGGTAAAAGCCACGTATATCAGGTTCAGATTGTCGATGTATTGGTGTAACAGCTCCTCCAGATATTCGTTTACGAAATGTGACTCCACCAGAGCCCGTTCGTAATTCACCGGCACCAACGCCAGCTCATTGAAGGGTGCTTTTGAGGGCTGGCACCACAGCAAATTTCGTAAACGCACGCTGTCCAGTTCCCAGTTGCAGTAGGGCATCACCACCGCTCTAAACTCCAGCCCTTTGGATTTATGAATGGTCATCACCCGGATGGCCTCCTGACTCTCGGGAACCATTACGGTGTCGAACTGTCCGGTTTTGTCCCACTCATCCAAAAACAGATTCAGGTCGGCCGGCTCGCGGTTAGAGAAAGCATTCACACTGTTGAGCAGCGATTGCAGGTAGAGGCCCTCCTCCTCGCGCACACTGGCAGGCAGAAGCCTTACCAGCTCATCGGTAAGGTCGTATAGAGGCATCTGCTGCCTGCTGCTTAAAAAGGACATATGGGCTTCCCATATTTTTGTGTTGTGCGAATCGTGAAACACCTGTGAAGCGTCGAAAACAGATTCACCGGCGTGGTTAAGGTAACGTTGAAGATGGAGCCGGATAAAGGTTTCGAGCACTTTGTCGTCGGGGTTTTGAAGATATTTAAGGTGGTTTACCACAAAAAGCACCGCCGGGGAGCTGTTGAGCTGCAGAGTTTCGTTGCTAATTACCGGGAGTGACTCTCTTTGGCTGTGGTAAGTGCCCGACAAAAGAGCTTTGGAAATGCGGATGCCTTCATCCCTTTTGCGCACCAGCACACATATTTCCGAACTCCTGAATCCATTGTTCAGCAATGTTTCAATATGAGTTATGGCCGCTTGTGTAGCTTTTTCCTGGAAATCATCTTTATTGTCGGCTTCAAAAAACTGGAAGGAGACTCTGCCGATGTCATCCGCCTTTTTAGTTGGTATCTTCTGAACCACATCGTGGTAGGCTTCGGTAATTTTGTTTTGAATCAGAGCTATTTCCGGTTCTGCTTTTAAATCTTCGGGTATTTTGCCGGTGAGCTGGGTTTGTAATGCTTGTGAAGCATGGCTAAAGAAGGCATTGTTGAAGTGAATGACGTTGGCCAGACTGCGCCAGTTGGTGTCGAGGGTGTGTCCCTGGGTGCCAAAAGTCTTAAAGTTATCCTCAACCCGGTCGGCCAGCAGTGTCCAGTCGGAATTTCGCCAGCGATAAATCGACTGCTTTACATCGCCCACCAGCAGGGTGGAGTGGCCCTCGGCCAGACTGTTGGCGATAAGCGGTTTAAAATTGGCGTACTGAAGCGTGGAGGTATCCTGAAACTCGTCTATCATATAGTGTGCATAGCGGGTGCCGGTACGCTCGTAAATAAAGGGCGCTTCATCTTCCTGTATGATGCGGGTGAGCAGATGGTTGGTGCCCGAGAGGAGAAAGATGTTTTGTTCGCGGCTCACCTCCTCAATCTTCTGGTTCACATCGTTGATGATGCCCAGTGCGTAGAAGTTTTTCAGGATGGCCCGTGCCGTGTGATAATCGCGGCCCTCCTTTTGGCGACTCTCGATTATTAGATGTAGCAGGCGGTTTAATCCGTCGTTAAAGGCACCTTCGATGGCCTGAATGCGATGGAGGGGATCGCTCTTTTTACGCCAGCTATCAGGATTGTTCATCAGGGCATCCATGTGGGCGTCGTCCACTGCTTCGCCATTGGCCAGTTTGTAAAACAGGCGTACCTTGCTCCGCGATCCGCCCAAAAAGTCACTGTGGATGTCCAGTCCCCATTTTTGAATAATCATCAGCCCTTCCTCTCCATACTGCTTCAGTTGTTGCTCGTAACCATTCACAATATGATGAAGCTTATGCAGATAGCTGTTCATAAATGCTTTATCGGAGAGTTTTTCAGCCAGTTCGCCTGCCACCGATTGATAGGCTTCCTTAAATATCTCCTCCGAGAGGGAGTTGATCTCCCAGCTGATGTTCCAGCTCTTACCCTCGGTGATCTTTTTTTCGGCAAAGTCGAGCAGCCATCTTTTCATGGATTCGTGCCCCGGCATGTCCATCTCTAATATCACGCGGTCGATGGCCTGCAGCATTATCATCTGGTGGTTCAGCTCGGTGCGAAATCCCATTTGCAGCCCGGCATCGCGGGCAAAGGAGCGAATGATCTGTTGAAAAAAGCTGTCGATGGTACTCACCGAAAACCGGGAAAAGTCGTGCAGTAACAGCCCTAAAATCAGTCGGGCCCGCTGGCCTACCTCCGCAGTTGAGAAGTGGAGTTCGGCACGCAGCTCTTCCAGGTAATCGGGTTTGGGGAAATCTTCGCTGCCCAGCTCGAAAAGCTTTTGCAATATGCGCTGCCGCATTTCGGCAGTGGCTTTGTTGGTAAAAGTCACCGCCAGAATGTGCCGGTAGTCAAGAGGGTTTTGAAACAAAAGCCGGATGTATTCACGGGCCAGGGTGTAGGTCTTGCCCGAGCCAGCCGAAGCACGGTAAATATTGAGTTGTGGCATAAATGGTTGCTAAATTTCTCCTAAAAATAGGGAAATATAAATTGTTAGACGCCTGAGAGGGCTAAAAAGAGCCATTAAGAATTGCAAAGGTGAGTTCACTTCGAAAAGTCTAAAAAAGAAAATATGCCATGAAGGCACAAAGACACTAAGAATCATAAAGAATTAAAAATAAGCAATCTATTCCTCTAAAAATCTTTGTGTCTTAGAGCCTTGGTGGCAAGAATATACTTTTCGGAGTGGACTCAAAGGTTAAGAGAAAATGTAATTTGTGGAAGTAACTCGTCGCGACACCGTATAGTAATTTGAATTATATTTGTAGTTATGTGGGAAAAGATACAAATACTGCGACAAAAATATCTTGATTTACGATTGGATCAGGTGCTCAACTATGAGAAGTTTGCCATGATCTCAATCGTTTATCACTCCACCAGGATTGAAGGATGTTCTTTATCTGAAAGTGACACCAGCATCTTGTTGGAGAAAGATATTACAGCCAAGGGGAAACCATTGTCGGATCATTTAATGGTTAAAGATCATTTCACAGCTTTTGAATTTATTAGAGACCAGGCCAACCAAAAAAAAGAAATATCCCTATCGTTTTTGCAAGAAGTCGCATCCCGAGTCATGAAAAATACCAGAGGTCCCATAAATACTATTTCCGGTTCGTTTGATACCTCCAAGGGAGACCTTCGGCTGGCGCAAGTTTACGTTGACAAAAAGTATTTTCCCGATTTTAAAAAGGTGGAGACTCTTTTGAATCAATTGATTGAAAACATTTCCATCCGAATGGATCAGGTGACAGGAATTGAGGTTTTGAAATTAGCAGCCGACGTACATTGCAACCTGGTAAATATTCATCCCTTTGGCGATGGCAACGGGCGAACCGCAAGGCTTATGATGAATTACATCCAGATGTACCACAAGGAGCCTTTGATTAAAATCTTTACCGAAGACCGGTCGGAATACATTGAGACTTATAATAAAGCAGAGGAAGAGGGAGACATAAGAATCTTTCATGATTTTATTTGTTTGCAGCAGATAAAATTCTTTGAAAATGAGATTGAAAAATATGGGAAGAAAGACAGAGGATTTAGTTTATTGTTTTGATCAGGGTTGTTATATCTACCCGGTATCATAATTTGTTTATTTATGACTTCAACTAACCGGCAAAACAAAAATATAGGCTGGAACAGGATTTTATATTTGTTATCTTTGAAAAAAGAGGAGAACTATGAAAGCTTTAGAGTTCAAAGCACAAATTAAAAATAGCCAGATTCAAATCCCGGCGAATATACGGTCAGAACTAACTAAAAGTTAGAATTAAAATGTTAGAGTCATAGTTTTGTTTGAGGAATCAGATTACACTCAAGACGATGACTTTAAACAAATCGCGAGAGATCAATTTTTAAAGGGTTATTCTGATTCTGATTCAGTTTATGATAACTATTGACCATGGAAAAACTAAATTTTGGTGATGTTTTTTATTGAATTTTCCCTTTACAGATAGAAAAACTTTTAAAAAGAGACCTGCTCTGATAATTAATGAGTTTAATGATGGAGATGTCATTGTATGCAGGATTACAAGTCAGATTTACAAGGGGAATATAAATAGTTGGCGCCTCTATTGATAACAAACTGTTAAATCAATGTAAACCTCAATAGTTCTTACTTTTGATGTTTGATTGAAAACCGAAAAGGACTTAGTAGCTCGATAGGTCATTCCCCAAAATCAACTTTATTGTCTTATTTCTTTTAGCAGGGTATACTGATTTATCCCTTATTCGTATTTTAATAACCCTGAAGAAGCCTCTCATCTGAACAGTTCAAATGAGGGGCCTCTTTTAATTTTATGTAAATTGAAGCATTATAATGGGCACCACAGGCTGATATTTGAACAATAATACAAGATATATCCACAAACTCTTGAAGGAATTTGCTATTTTTGAGAAATGATTGATAACAAGAACATAGTATTGAAAGTTAAGGATTCGGTGAAATCAACTCATCCCAATGCAACAGTTATCTTGTATGGTTCATATGCACGGGGTGATAATAAAGTGGATTCCGATCTTGATATCTTAATCCTTTTGGATAAGGAAAAGATTTCAAGAGAAGATGAGAAAATGGTTAAGTATCCTTTATACGATATAGAGTTTGAAACTGGTATAATAATTAGCCCCCTTGTCCTTGCGAAAAATGATTGGGAAACTCGTCATAGAAAAACTCCGTTTTATGGAAATATAAACAGGGAAGGGATTGTTTTATGAATGCTGAAGAATGACGCGAACTAGTTAAATACAGAATGAGCAGAGCTAAAACTACATTGAATGAGATTGATTTACACATTAGTAATGAATTATGGAGTACTTCTGTGAACCGACTGTATTATGCTTGTTATTATGCGGTGACCGCTCTATTAGTAAATCAACAAATCGCAGCTCAGACTCACTCAGGTGTAAGGCACATGTTCGGTCTGCATTTCATTAAAACGAATCTGATTGATAGAGAGATTGGGAAATTCTATACTGATATTTTTGATAAAAGGCAAACGGGTGATTATGATGATTATGTGACTTTCTCCAGGGATGAGGTTGTGAGTTTAATAGAACCTGCGAAAAAGTTGATTTCGGAAATTGAAAGGTTATTGGTTGCTGAATGACGCTTAGAATCCCTTTTATCAGGTAACGTTGATTTTTTTGTCCATAATATGAAACAACCATCAATTCCTTATAATTATTTAATGAACGTGACAAGACTTTTTGCCGGTCTTTTCGAGCTTCGGGCTTCCCTGCCTGCCATCGGTCGCCATAGGCTTGCCGACGGTGATACCGGCAGACGCCTTCTAACCTCTAACTAACTTTTTTTACCCATGAAACAACTATTTTTATTTTTACCTATGGCTTTACTACTACTGTCGGGCTGCCAAGCTCCAAAAGAGGAGAGCAATCCCTTTCTGACTGCCTGGAACACTCCCTTTGAGGTGCCTCCTTTTGATAAAATCAAAGAATCAAATTATCTGCAGGCCTTCAATGAGGGCATAAAACAACAGGAAGCTGAGATAGAGGCCATTGTGAACAACAGTGACCCGGCTACCTTTGAGAATACCATTCTTCCTTTCGACGGGTCGGGAGAGATACTTACAAAGGTACAGCCCGTATTCTTTAATCTTCAGTCAGCCGATACCAACGACAGCCTTCAACTTTTGGCCCGCGAAGTGGTGCCTATGCTCACGCAGCATCGCGACGGCATAATGATGAACATGCCGCTCTTCAACAGAGTAAAGGCGGTGCATGAGGCCCTCGGCTCCTCTGATTTGGATGATGGCCAAAAGCGGGTAGTTGAGAAATATTACCAGGACTTTGTGCGCAATGGTGCCAATCTTAACGCCGAAGACCAGGCAAAATTGAAGGAGTTGAACAAGGAGCTCTCCACTTTGTCGTTACAGTTTGGTGAAAACCTGCTGGCGGAGACCAACGAGAACTTCCAGTTGGTGATTGACAATGAGGCCGATCTGGACGGCCTGCCCGCCGGGGTAATGTCTGCCGCCGCTGAGGCTGCTACGAATGCGGGTCTCGAGGGCAAATGGCTCTTCACCGTTCAAAAACCCAGCATGTTACCCTTCCTCACCTTTGCACACAACCGTGCTCTGCGTGAAGAGCTCTACCGGGGTTACTTTACCCGCGGAGATCATGACAACCAATTCGACAATAAAGAGATCGTTAAAAAGATGGTGACGCTTCGTGCTGAGCGCGCCAGATTGTTGGGCTTTAAAAACCACGCAGCCTATGTGGTGGATGTGAACATGGCCAAAACACCCGAAAAGATTTTCGAATTCCTGAACCAACTGTGGACACCTGCCCTGGAACGCTCCAAACAGGAGAGAAAAGAGATGCAGGCCATCGTTGACCGCGAAGGTGAAAACTTTAAGCTCCACTCCTGGGATTGGTGGTACTATGCCGAAAAACTGCGCAAGCAGAAGTACGATCTGGATGAGTCGCAACTTACGCCCTATTTTAAGCTCGAAAACGTGCGCGATGGTATGTTTTGGGTCGCCAACCAGTTGTATGGCATCACCTTTGATAAGCTGAGCGACGTACCTGTTTATCAGAAGGATGTTGAGGTCTTTGAGGTAAAAGAGAGCGACGGCAGCCACATCGGGCTGTTGTATTTAGATTATTTTCCCCGTGACGGTAAAAGTGTGGGAGCCTGGACTACCAGTTTCCGCGAAGCCGGGTATAAGGATGGAAAGAGGGTTCACCCGGTGGTATCCATCGTTACCAACTTTACCAAACCCACAGGCGACACCCCGTCGCTGTTGAGCTGGGACGAGGTGAACACCATGTTTCACGAGTTTGGCCACGGACTGCATGCGCTCTTTACCGAGGGCCATTACCAACGTACAGCCGGACAAGTGGCCCGCGACTATGTGGAGCTGCCTTCACAAGTTATGGAAAACTGGAGTGAAGAGCCTCAGGTGTTGCGCCACTACGCCAGGCATTACCAGACCGGCGAAGTATTGCCCGACCAACTGATAGATAAACTGGAGAAGAGCGGCCATTTTAACCAGGGATTTGCCACGGTCGAATATCTGGCAGCAGCTCTGCTGGATATGGACTGGCACACCCTGAACAGTGGACAAACTGTGGAGGATGTGAATGAATTTGAGCAGGTTGCCATGGACAATATCGGCCTCATACCGGAAATTTTGCCCCGCTACCGCTCCACCTATTTCTCCCACATCTTTGATGGCGGCTATTCGGCCGGTTATTACGTCTATATTTGGGCTGAGGTATTGGATGCCGACGCCTTTAACGCCTTTAAACAGTCGGGGGACATCTTCAACCAGGAGCTGGCTGCCAAATTCAGAAAGTATTGTCTGGCCGAAAGTGGCGACGACGAAGGTATGGTGCAGTACCGTAAATTCCGTGGACAGGATCCTTCCATTGAGCCGCTGCTTGAGAAGAGAGGGTTGAAATAAGGGGCGGTCTGTGATAAGGGTTTGTGTACGCTTACGTTGTACTTAATTTAAATAAAGGTTTTGGGGAATATAATTTCACATTAGAATTAATGGCCACCAAGGCAAAAGTTGAGTTTTTAATAACATTTAATAAATAATATCATGGCTAAAGGTCAGGACACAAAGAAAAACGTAAAAAAGGAGGCTGCTAAAACTCCAAAGGAAAAAAAGGCTGAAAAGAGATTGAAGAAATCCGCTAAAGGCTAATAGTTTTCTGGAAAACTAAGTACAATCGAGTAAACGGCTGGCAGTCATTTGACTGGCAGTACGCCTCTTACTATTTATTCTGATGTTTTGCCCGGGACTGCTCCCGAAACCTCGGGATGCGGGCCTTTGCGTTTAAATACGGGACTACTTGTCCCGAACTTGATTCGGGAGGCTGTATACGGCGGTTCTTTATTTCATGGGGAATAGCGAACTGGTTGAGGGAAGATTGGATGCCGACCCCTTTACCGCCTTTAAGCAATCGGGCGAAAGTGCCGACGACGAGGGCATGGTGCAATGGCACAAATTCCATGGACAGAAACCTTCCATTGAGCCGCTGCTGGAAAAGCGGGGGTTGAAATAACAGCCGGCCTGTGATTTTACAAATAGGGAGCAGAGCGCTGATTTACAGAACTTGCTCCCTGCGTTCCAATACCTCATATTGTTTGCTTCTCCCTCTTTATTGGAGGAATAAACAAACCTGACGATAAAGATATATGTGAAATGGTTCGTATACCCTTATACGTTGGCAATAATACTAAAAAAGCTCCCTCTATATGAAAAGACATTTTTTTATTTGTATATTTGCAAAATAATTGCAAATTTTAAAATAGAACAAAATGATTATTCAAGAGTTTAGTTTTGGAAATTTCAGGTCTTTTAAGGATATCCAAACTTTAAATTTAGCTTCTGCCAAAATAAAGTCAAAGTATGAAACGATTGACGAAAATAATCTTATTACAGATTCAAAATATAAAGATGTTTCATTTTTAAAATCTAAAGCCATTTATGGTGCAAATGCATCAGGGAAAAGCAACATAGTAAAAGCTTTTGTGGCATTTATTCGAATCATAAAACAATCAGTTAAGGATGAGGAAATTTTAAACATCATAGAAGCTTTCAGGTTATCAACTGAAACGGAAAATGAACCAAGCTTCTTTCAATTAATTTTTTGGGTCGATAATATTAGATATCGCTATGGTTTTGAGTTAGATGAAAAAAAGATTTTTGCGGAATGGCTTTACGCAAAACCAGGAGAAAGAGAATTACCATTTTTTATCAGAGACAATCAAGAAATTATCGAAATCGATAGAACTAATTTTAGTGAAGGAAATAAGCTCGTCAGTCTCTTTGATGAGAATGCTAATAAAAATGAAATTTTCAGAGAAAATTCGCTATTCTTATCCAGTATTTCATCATTAGGCTTTGGAAAACTATCTAAAGAATTAGTTGATAACATTGCTTCAATTTTCGTAATTAACGGTTTAGGACATAGGGGATTATATTCATATGCTGGTGATTCACTTAATGATGAAAAAAGAAAAAAATATATTCTTGACTTCTTAAAATATGGAGATACAGGAATAGAGGATATTGACACTTTTGATGTCCCTTCTGAAATCGAAAATAAAAAGGATTCTGAGGATGAAAAGAAAAAAAAATTAGTTGTTTCAACTAGAAAGAAATATAACGAAAATTTAGAACCCAAAGGCGAAGAGCCATTTCCATTTAGTATGATGGAATCAGAAGGAACTTTGAAACTATTTGAACTTAGTCCTTTTGTTTTTGAAGCACTCAAAGAAAACAGACCATTAATAATTGATGAATTTGATGCAAGATTTCATCCTTTACTTACAAAAAAGATAATTGAATTATTTAATTCAAAGCAAAACTCAAGCTCACAGATAATCTTTATTACACACGACACAAATTTATTATCGGCAGATTTTCTCAGAAGAGACCAAATTGAATTTGTTGAAAAAGATAAATATGGAGCTAGCCATCTCTATTCTTTAGTTCAGTTCAAAGGAATAAGAAACACAGCTTCTTTTGAAAAGGACTACATTAATGGAAAATACGGAGCAATTCCATTCTTAGGTGATTTTAGAAAACTTTTAAACTTTTAAAATCATGCCTAAGAAAACAAAAGCTCTAAAAGTAACAGATAAAAGAGCACAAAAAGCTTGGCTAAAAAAAGTCAGACCTTCAATTTATGAGGTTGAAACTAAAGACCCAAATAAGATAATTTTGATTGTTGGAGAAGGACAAAGTGAAAAACTATATTTTGAATCCTTCCCTGTCATAACATTGACTGTTGAAGCAGTCGATTTAGGTGGTCAAAGCAAACTTAAGTTAATAGAAGCAACAGAAGCAATAATTGCAAGCAGCGATAAAAATTACGAAGAGATATGGTGTGCCTTTGATATGGATATCAATAAAGGGGAAAAAGAATTTGCAGATTTTGATAATGCAATAAGAAGTGGGAGAGCAAAAGGCTTTAAAATTGCTTATTCAAATGATGCATTTGAACTATGGTTCTATTTGCATTATTATTATACAGACCAAAATAATCATCGGCAATTTTATTATCAAGCCTTGAGTGATTTATGGAACTGCAATTATGGAAAAGTCGGAAAATCATATGAATTTAGTCAGAACATTTATGAAAGATTAGAGAATGATGAAAATGCATCTCAGGAAGAAGCATTAAAACGTGCTGCCACGCTCTTTACCGCTCAATCTCAATTGGAATATCATAACCAGAATCCTGTCACCTTAGTTTATGAATTAGTGAAATTTCTCAACGAGAATAAAAGGAAATAAAAGTACTATTGCCAATGAATAGGACTCTGAGCGGTATGCAGCAACCAGTGGCAAGCATAAAAACACTAAAACACTAAAAACACAATGAAAATTAAAATGATACCGAAAGAAGTAAAAGAAGAAGTTTTAAAAATCATAGATGAATTTAATAATGAAGAATTAGGTTTAATTAATGATTCCTTCAGATACGTTGCAGATTTTAAAGGCAAATACGTTTACTTAAGTACCAGGAAATATGAAACAGTTTCTCCGATAGCCAGATTAACATATACAGGAGATATGAATGATTGGGAATTTGCAATTTACAAATACAGTTCTGAAAAATATGACAACGATGAATTTTTCTTCCCAGGAGTTGAATATCTCGACGGAACAATAAAAGGAGCTTTATATGCTGGCAATAAAGCGTATCCTCCAATGTAATTAAAAATGCTAAAAGTGGATATTAATACAGCACTACTTGAAATAGATGGTTTAGTGAGTGTCGAAAATTATAAGAATGAAAATTTGAAATTATGTCTAACTAGAAAATTAAATATTGATGGAACGATTTTACACAGTGAGTTCGAATTGATTGAAAAGATTATAAGATTGTTTATTAATTCACTAACAGAGAGCGAAATTCGAATGCTTTGGGAGCAAACCGAAACAGGACAAAACGCAAAAAAATTAGATAATCATGAATTAGAAATAATCTCTGCAATAAATGATTTGGAGACAGAATTATTAAACCTATATATTGGAAACTTATAATTTATGGAAAAGAATGCCAGTCACCAACACGACATAGGCTAAACGAATGAATTAAACATAAATGAAGTATCATTTTTACGGTAGACAAACATAAGTTACCAAAGCTTTTGAATGAGGAATTAAAGGTTGAGATATTTGGTGAAAAGGGCTAATAAAATACGTAAATTTACAATCAAATGGCAAAGGCTGACTACATAATATCATTAATCAAATCTCATTACAACAATGAGCCGGATAGGTTCACTACAATGGCTTTGCAAATAGCTGCACATGAAGCCAAGTTAGGACATACGCTTGTAGCCAATGAGATTAAAACCATTATAGACAAGTCAAAGGAGGCTAAACAGAAAACAAAGACTTTTGCTCCTGATTTGCAGGGATTGATTTTGGAAAATGTTCCCTCAGTTAATCTTGCCGACTTGATAGTTTCTGAAGATATAAAATCCAAAATAACTCGAATTATTTCTGAATTTGTTCAACGTGATAAACTACGCAAACACGATTTAGAAAACAGGAGAAAAATTTTGCTGTCCGGCCCTCCGGGAACGGGTAAAACCTTAACAGCTTCTATTGTTGCCAATGAATTGAATTTACCACTTTATACCATTCTGATGGATAAAATGGTAACCAAATATATGGGAGAAACCAGTGCTAAGCTTCGTCAGGTTTTTGATTTGATAGAGCGAAAACAAGGTGTTTACCTTTTTGATGAGTTTGATGCTATCGGTGGAGAAAGAAGCAGGGACAATGATGTAGGCGAAATGAGGAGGGTGTTAAATTCATTTCTTCAATTTATCGAACGTGACAACTCCGATAGCTTAATCATTGCTATTACAAATAACAAAGCCCTTTTAGACCAGGCATTATTTCGCAGATTTGATGATGTGATTCTGTATCACTTGCCTGATAATGATGAAAAATTAGCATTACTAAAAAACAAACTTTCACGTTACAGTAAAAAGGTAAACTTTAACGAACTGTTGCCGAACATAAACGGTTTAAGCCATGCCGAAATATCGCTGGCATGTATAGATGCCATTAAAGAAACTGTCTTAAACGAAAAGCAATCAATGAGTAATCAATTAATCCTCAAATCAATCAAAGACAGAAATGCAGCGTATCATAAATAATCGTTTAAGATGGCAGAACATTACAAGCACATTTTCATTACCGGGAATGTAAAACCAGAAAAATACAGGGCTTCACCAAAGCAAGGCAAACCACCCCGAATTCCACAAAGAGACAGGGCTGAGCATAGTGCAAAATTGCTTCAGCAATTTGACGACATTTGGAATCAAAAGAGAGAATTAGAACAAACAAGAACTGCTGAAAAGATTGCAACCAGAGAAGGCACTTATCTATCCTTTACAAGTGCAGCAGACCATGACCTTATCACAAAGAGCTTAGAAAACATCAAAAAAGGCATTCGATTATTGAATGTAAAAGAAGAAAAGATTGATGATGGCCAAACTCAAGTAAAAGCAACTGTGTACATTCCAAACGGGATGGAAGGTTTCTTTATAAGCAAGATTGCCAAGTATGAAGCAGAAGATTTAAAATCAGGAAAGCCAAAAAATGCTCCGTTAGTCAACAGCATCAATGATGTAAGTATTGCTTTATTAGAAAGTTTATGGACAGACAAACTTCTATTGATTCCAACTGAAAATTCAAAGTGGTGTGAAGCATGGCTCAACGTAAACACCAAAGATAAACAAGAGCAAGAACAAATTGCATTATTTTTTGCAACACTTGAAAACATTGGGATAGAGTTTAAACGAAGCGCTATTATATTTCCTGAACGGGCTGTTTTACTTATCAATGCAAACAGAAGCCAGTTAATTGAATTAATGCTGCAAAGTGATTTGTTGGCAGAGTTCAGAGCCGGACAAGAACCGACCGGTTTTTGGGTAAATGAAAGTGCAATTGAACAGCAAACATGGGTAGATGATTTGTTAAATAGAATCGAGCTAATTGAAAGCAATATAAAGATATGTTTACTGGATTCCGGTGTTAACAATGGGCACCAGCTATTACAGCCATTAATTGACGATGCCAACACCTTGACTGTTGATAATGCCTGGGGAACAAATGACCATGAAACAGGTTCCGGACATGGAACACTAATGGCAGGAATTGCAGGTTATGGAAAAATGGAATCAATACTTGTTTCTACCTCTAATGTTCCAATCGCCCACAGAATTTGCTCGGTTAAAATATTACCACCACCAACTCAAAAAGCAACTCGTGAAGAATTATGGGGAGATGTAACAGCACAGGGCATTGCAAGGGCCGAAATTCAGAATCCGGATATGATTTTGATTTATTGCATGTCGGTTACTTCTGAACAGGATGCAGAAAGAGGAAGACCTTCATCATGGTCAGGGGCTATAGATAATCTTGCATACGGTGATGGAGAAAATCAAAGACTAATAATTATTTCTGCTGGAAATATCAGGGATGAAGATGCGTGGCGAGATTACCCTAAGTCAAACTATCTAACAACTATTGAAAATCCTGCCCAATCATGGAATTCTGTTGTAGCAGGTGCTTACACAGAAAAAAATCAAGTTAATGATGATAAATATCGAGATTATACACTCTTAGCAAAGCAAGGTGAATTATCTCCTTACAGTTCGACTTCCTTAGTTTGGGAGAAAAAATGGCCTATAAAGCCTGATGTAGTTTTTGAAGGCGGAAATCTTTTAAAAGCACCCGACGGAATTATTACATCACATGAAGATTTAGAATTGCTTTCTACATCAAAGAGGTTTAACATAAAGCCATTTGACACTATAAATGCTACAAGTGCAGCTGCTGCACAGGCATCTTGGTTTGCAGCAAAAATAGCCTTTGAATATCCCGATGCATGGCCCGAAACGATAAGAGCACTCATGGTTCATTCTGCATTTTGGAATGAAGCCATGCTGAATCAATTAAATGTAAAACAAGGAAACAGGGGCGATTTTAAAAATCTCCTTAAAGTGTTTGGCTTTGGAGTTCCAGAATTAGACAGAGCATTATACAGCCAGCAGAGTGCTTTGACTTTTATTGCACAAGAATTTATTCAACCATTTGGTTTCAATGAAAACAAACAACCTGAAACAAACGAAATGCATTTTTTCAATCTGCCTTGGCCGAAAGACCTATTACTGGAAATGGGACAGATCCCAGTAAGGATGAGAGTAACACTTTCTTATTTTATTCAACCAGGAGCAGGAGAAATTGGATGGAAAGATAAATATCGCTATCAATCTCACGGGTTACGTTTTGACATTAATAATATTGGAGATACAGAAGAAGATTTCAGAAAGAGGGTAAACATTGCAGCTCGTGAAGAAAATGAAGAAGTAATTGGACATTCTGGAAGTGATAGGTGGGTAATAGGAAAAGATAACCGAAGTAATGGTTCAATTCATTCGGACTATTGGGAAGGAACGGCAGCCGATTTGGCTACTTGTAATTTAATTGCTGTATTTCCTATCATTGGTTGGTGGCGAGAAAGAAAACATCTTGGGAAAATAGATAACTCAACCCGTTATTCTCTAATTATCTCTTTAGAAACCCCAGCGCAAGATGTAGAATTATATACGGCAGTCAAAAATATAATTGAAGTTCCGATTGAAATTAAAACCTAATAATTAGCTGACAGTCAAAAATAATCAATATCGAAGCGTTTCAACGATACACCTACCCATTAACTCTCATTTAAATGAAGAATACAATCACCCCATTACCATTATCCTTAATCCTGGTTTCTTGTGGAGAATCTAAGCCGACACCGGAACCAATGCTTTGTCAAAGAGTGCAATTTTGCTGACACACCCGTGTTAATTTGCTACCTTTGAGTTTCTATAAACATAGTGTTGAAAAACGAAAAACTGACAAGGAAAGAAATCATTGATCGGCGCTTAAAACAAGCGAACTGGAATGTTACGGACCTGACTCAGGTGGTGGAAGAATTTGATATTCACCTGACAGTAGCCGATGACCCGGCTACACCCTATGCGGGGCATCAATTCAGCGACTATGTTTTATTGGGCAGGGATGGTAAGCCACTCGCCGTGGTGGAAGCCAAGAAAACTTCGGTGGATGCGGCAATAGGGCGGGAGCAGGCCAAACAGTATTGCCACAACATTCAATCAACGCAAGGCGGAGCGCTGCCTTTTTGCTTTTATACCAACGGCCACGACATTTATTTCTGGGACCTGGACAATTATCCGCCTAAAAAAGTTTTTGGTTTCCCCACTCGTGATGACCTTGAACGCTATGGCTACCTCCGGGGTGCAAGAAAGGCCCTGGCCAGTGAGCTCATCAATACTAAAATTGCCGGCCGAAATTACCAGATTGCTGCCATCCGCGCAGTGATGGAAGCCATTGAGAAACGGAAACGTAAGTTCCTGCTGGTTATGGCGACAGGAACAGGCAAAACAAGAGTCTGCATTGCCCTGGTGGATGCCTTAATGCGGGCAGGCTGGATTGAGCGGGTTTTATTCCTGGTGGACAGAGTTGCATTGCGTGACCAGGCACTGGAAGCATTTAAAGAGCATCTGCCCAACGAGCCACGCTGGCCCAAACAGGGAGAAAAAGAGATTGCAACAGATAGTCGGATTTATGTTTCTACCTATCCCACGATGCTGAATGTGATTCGCGATGAGGAAAAATCGTTAAGCCCGCATTTCTTTGACCTGATTGTGGTGGACGAAAGCCACCGGAGCATTTACAATACCTATCAGGAAATTTTGGATTATTTCAACACCATAACACTTGGTTTAACAGCTACGCCAACGGATGTCATTGACCACAATACGTTTAATTTGTTTGAGTGTGAAGATAGTGTGCCCACTTTTGCCTACTCCTACGACGAAGCGGTAAACCACATTCCGCCATTTCTGAGTGATTTTCAGGTAATGAAAATCAAAACCAGGTTTCAGGACGAAGGCATAAACAAGCGGACCATTTCACTGGAAGACCAGCAAAAACTGATGCTGGAAGGCAAGGAAATTGAGGAAATCAATTACGAGGGAACCGAGATTGAAAAGAGGGTCATCAACCGGGGAACCAATGCCTTGATTGTGCGTGAATTCATGGAAGAAAGCATCAAAGATGCCAACGGGGTATTACCGGGCAAGACCATTTTCTTCTGCATCAGCATAGCCCATGCACGGCGAATGGAGGAAATCTTTGATGCACTCTATCCCGAATATAAAGGCGAATTAGCTAAAGTACTGGTAAGTGAAGACCCGCGGGTATATGGCACAGGCGGTTTGTTAGACCAGTTTGTAAGCAACGACATGCCACGCATTGCCATTAGTGTGGATATGCTGGATACCGGCATTGATGTGCGTGAACTGGTGAATCTGGTTTTTGCGAAACCCGTTTACAGCTATACCAAGTTTTGGCAAATGATTGGCAGAGGAACCCGGTTGCTTGAACTTGAAAAAATAAAACCCTGGTGCACTCAAAAAGACAATTTCCTGATTCTCGATTGCTGGGACAATTTTGAGTATTTCAAACTCAATCCGAGGGGAAAGGAATTAAAGCCCCAAATCCCGTTGCCGGTGCGTTTGTTTGGGCTTCGGTTGGAAAAGATAGAGGAAGCTCAGTCACAAAATATTTCGAAAATTGTTGAAAAAGAGGTCCAAAGAATCAGAAAGCAGGTTGAATCACTTCCGAGAAATTCGGTGGTTATCATGGAAGCCCGGCATGAATTACAACGCCTGGAAGATGAAAACTTCTGGATTTCCCTCTCTTCCCCTTTGGGGAGGACGGGAGGGGCTTTGGAGTTTTTGGAAGCGGTGGTGAAGCCATTGCTTCGCACGGTTTCGGAGGTTGATTTTAAAGCCATGCGATTTGAAAAAGACATCGTGGAAGTATCGTTGGCTCATCTGGCTAAAGAAACCCAAAAGTTTGAAACGCTGAAAGAAAGCATCATTGAAGAAATTAGCGAATTGCCTTTGAGCATAAACATTGTAGCCAGGGAAGAAAAACTTATCCGGCAGGCTCAGAGCAATCATTTTTGGGCGACCATCACCGAAGAGAAGTTTGATGAGTTGATGCTGAAACTTTCTATCTATCAACGTTGCCTTAATATTGAATTCAAAAGGGCGGGTTTTGATTTTCAAAGGGAGCAGGAGCAAAAAGTATATTATGAAGATTTTGAAGTAGGTACACGCAGAGCAGATTTTATAGTTGAGGGAAAAGTTGTTGTTGAATTGAAAGCATTAGTTAGTCTTGAGGATGTTCATATTGCTCAGGCAAAAAATTACACCGTCGCTTATGATTACCCACTTGGTCTTTTAATAAACTTTGGAAGTCAAAGTTTGCAGTATAAGCTGATATTTAACCCTAAATATCACCCAAAACCAAATTCAGTTAGTTCTGACAAAACCAAATTCAGTTAATTTTTTAATTCAGCAAATTCTGATTCAGACAATTATGCTCCAAAATAACACCACCTTAAAATCACTTATTGACAAGCTCTGGCAAAACTTTTGGGAGGGCGGCATTGCCAACCCTTTAACGGCCATTGAGCAGATTACCTACCTCATTTTCATGAAACGTTTGGACGATTTGGAAGCCAAACGCGAACGGGATGCTGACTTTACAGGCGAAAAATACACCAGCCGTTTCAAGGGAACGTTCAGGGTTCCGGGAAGCAACGAAAACATAGCTAAAAACGAATTGCGCTGGAACGTGTTCAAGCACAAGCCTGCGGACGAGATGCTGTTGCATGTGCAAATGAAAGTTTTTCCTTTCCTTAAAACATTTAGCAATGACGAATCTCCCTCACCTTCGGGGAGGGCCGGAGAGGGGCTTTTTACCAAACACATGGCAAATGCCGTGTTCATCATGCCCAAGGCCAGTCTGCTGGTTTCGGCCATCAATATTGTGGAAGATATTTTCAGAGAGATTGAAAAAGATGCCACCCAGGGCGGACATGCTTTTCAGGACATCCAGGGCGATGTGTATGAAATGCTGCTGAGCGAAATTGCCTCTGCCGGGAAAAACGGACAGTTCCGCACACCAAGGCACATTATAAAACTGATGGCCGAATTGGTGGAACCGCAACTGGGGCAGCGCATTGCCGACCCTGCCTGCGGAACGGGCGGTTTCCTGCTGGGCGCCTATCAATACATTTTAACCGATTTGGTTCGCAAAAGTATTTCCTTCTCTTCGGGGAAGCCGGGCGGGGCTGCTCCCCTCTCTTTTGGAGATGGGGCAGGGGTGAGGCTTGACGAAGACGGCTTTGAACGTGCCGCCATCAGCGCCGTGCTTACCCAGGAGGTAAAAGACATCCTCGACCAGAGTTTTACAGGTTACGATATCGATACCACCATGGTGCGCCTGGGCCTGATGAACCTGATGATGCACGGCATCGACGAACCCCAAATTGATTATAAGGACACCCTGAGCAAAAGCTACAACGAAGACAGCCAATTCGATATTATTATGGCCAATCCGCCATTTACAGGCAATATCGACAAAGGCGATATCAACGAAGGGCTGAAACTCCCCACCACCAAAACCGAACTGCTGTTTGTGGAACGTATTTTCAATATGCTGAAAATGGGCGGAACGGCAGCGGTGATTGTGCCAAGCGGCGTGATACAAAACAGTGGCAAAGCTTTTGAAGCCTTGCGGAAACTGATAATTGAAAAAGCTGAACTTAAAGCGGTAATAGCCGTGCCGGGTGGCGTATTTAAGCCCTATGCCGGTGTAAGCACCGCCATTTTGCTATTCACCAAGGGCGGTGAAACCAACAACGTTTGGTTTTACGATATGAAATCAGACGGCTATAGCTTAGACGACAAACGAAACAAAATTACAGAAAGTGATTTGCCCGATATTGTGCAGCGCTACAAAATAAGGGATGCCAAGAAAGACACCGATAGAAAGCAAAAATACTTTATGGTGCAAAAAAAGGAGATTGTAGAAAACAGATATGATTTAAACCTAAGCACCTACAAAGAAGAAGTGTATGAAGAAGTGGTGTATGAAAAGCCGAGTGTAATTTTTGGGAAATTGGAAAGTATTGAAGCCAATATTCAAATAGGTTTGGCGGAATTAAAAGAGTTGATGAAATGAATCAAGCTAAATCAAATCAGATAAATATTATTTCTAAAAAACTTGATGAAGCTTGCGTCATAGATTTTGGAACAAGAGTCGTTCAAAAAAGAGACGGAGGGGCAATTTACCCTGTTTACGGTGGAGGTGGTGCAACTTTCAAAATGGACACCCACAATCGTGAAAACTGTTTAATTGTATCTCGGTTTGCAATGTCAAAGCAATGTGTAAGATTCGTTAAAGGGAAGTTTTTTCTTAATGATAGTGGATTAACCGTTAAGCCAAAGAAAAAAAATGAACTGGCTCAGGAATATCTTGATTATCTTCTACTGTCATTAAATGATACAATTTATTCACTATCTAGAGGAACTGCCCAAAGAAACCTTAATGTTTCTAAGTTTAGAACTCTTGAAATAAATTATCCAGATTCCGTAGAATACCAACTCCACATCGCCAATATCCTCAGCAAAGCCGAAAACCTGATAGCCCAACGCAAAGAAAGTATTTGCCTACTGGATGAATTTTTGAAAAGCACTTTTTTAGAGATGTTTTATGCTAATCCTGAAACTGTTAATTGGGATGAAATGAGAGTTGAAGAATTGGCAGAGAAGAAAAAGAGCAGCATGAGAACTGGCCCATTTGGAAGCAGTTTGCTTCATAGAGAATTCACAGAAGCAGGTGACGTAAAAGTTTTAGGGATTGATAATGTTGTTACAAATAGATTTACGTGGAAAAGAATTAGGTGCATTACAAATGAAAAATTTAAAGAATTAAAAAGGTATCGAGTTTATCCAAATGATGTTTTGATTTCAATTATGGCAACACTTGGTAGAACGGCCGTTGTACCCAAAGACATTCCACTTTGCATTAACTCAAAGCATTTAGCTGCAATTACATTGAATAGGGAAATAGCAAATTCATATTTTGTTGCCTATGCTTTTCATAGTCATCCGTTCATCGTAAGACAAATGAGTAATAATGTTAAAGGTGCAATTATGGATGGCCTCAACTTGACAATTATTAGAAGAATAAAACTTAAACTTCCTCCTGTTGAACTTCAAAATAAATTTGGAGACTTATTTGAAAAAACCGAATCCCTTAAAGTCCAATACCAGCAAAGCTTGCAAGAGTTGGAAAATTTGTATGGCAGTTTAAGCCAAAAGGCTTTCAAGGGGGAGCTGAGCTTGAAGGAGGAAGAGCTGTTGATAGCTGCGGAGGCTGACTTGAACTATACAGGAAGCAAAGCAAAACCGTAAGTGGCAAGCCTAAAAAAGAGACTACAAACAGACAATAGCTGAATATGGAACAAGCATACATAGAAGAAGAGACATTTAACAAAATTGACTTCAAGGACAAACCTTTGACAAAAGGGGAGTATGAAAATTGCCGTTTTCTCAATTGCGACTTTTCAAATAGTGACCTGTCAGACAATAAGTTCACCGACTGTGAGTTTTCAGAATGTAATTTAAGTTTGGCTAAACTTGTAAAGACCGTATTTAGAGACATAAAATTCAAGGAGTGCAAAATGTTGGGATTGCACTTTGGCGATTGTAACGAATTTGGGCTTTCCTTCAGCTTTGAAAATTGCATTTTAAATCACTCTTCGTTTTACAAAACAAAAATCAAAAAAACAACCTTCAAAAACACCCAATTGCAGGAAGCTGATTTTATGGAATGTGACTTGAGAAATTCTGTTTTTGAAAACTGCGACCTGGCCAGAGCCACTTTTGACAATACAAACATTGAGAAGGCAGATTTTCGGACTTCTTACAATTTTTCCATCGACCCTGAAAGAAACCGGATTAAAAAAGCAAAATTTTCAATCTTGAGCATTTCAGGTCTGTTAGACAAATACGATATTGATATTGAACACAACAATTAAGGTGACACCAGGAATTCTTTAAAAAATGACTTCCTTTTTTGGGTTTCAAATGCTTAAATTTGAGTTGGATTAAATATGAACTAACAACCCAATATCATGGAACTAATGAAAGCGGTAAAAAAAGGCAGGCGAAATGTGGTTTGGGTCAGGGCCTACAAAGGCGATGCAATGACGTTTTTGGCCTTTGACCTTCACGAAAGCATGCTCGAAAACTTTGTCGGTTTTAGTATCCATATCAAAGCCAACGAAGTGAATGGCAAATATAAACTGAACTATTATTTGCTTAACCGGTTGACATTCAATCAGGAGATATTAGACAAGAACGGAATCGACAGCAAGGAGAAGCAGAGCTGTCTCTATTCGCCCTTCCAAAAATTCAACTGGGTGCATGTGCCGGCAACCGACCACAAAATTTCAACACCCTATTTTGGCGACTACACCTACGAGGTTACACCACGTTATCTGGTTGATGATATTTTGCTGCCAATCGACCCTAAACTAACCGTTGCATTGACGATGGATGTGAGTCCGTTCGACCTTCACAACACGAAAATCGGTTTTGCACGGGCCTTTATTTCGTCGCAGGCTTATGTGCGCCGTTTTGGGATGAATAACCAGGTACGTCCGGCTGGAAAGGAATTGATGTTTGATATTCGCGATGTTTCAGGCAGTGTGCCAGTCTGGAATTCTTACAAGAAAAAATATGTTGACAAAGATTATGCTTACGAAGAGCAGCACAAATATTTGGGTTGGCAAGCCCGCGAACGGGTTGTGGAGTTTTTGGATGAAGTGATAAATGCGCCTGCAAAAGATAAAATGTCGTTGGAGGTTTTTGCATACGATTTGAATGAGCCGGTAATCGTTGACCGGTTTCTAAAATTGGCAGCTCAGGGAAAATTACGAATAATCCTGGATAATGCCGGAAGTCATGGTGATGCAGATAGCTATGAAAGTCAGTTTGAGCAACTTTTCAATCAGCAAGCCAAAGGTGAGAGTGCATTGTTGCGTGGAAAATACAGTGCATTAAGTCATTCAAAAGTGATGATTCAGTTGAAAAACGGAAAACCCGAAAAAGTTTTGACTGGCTCGGCCAACTTTTCGACCAACGGATTGTATATCAATGCAAACCACATAATCGTTTTTGATAACAAGAAAGTTGCCGCACTCTATTCAAATGTTTTTGCCAATAGTTTTGGTCAGGATTTGATGAAAAATTTCAAGAAAACAAATTGGGCGATTGACGATTTTGAATTCAATCCACCGGCAGTTTCGGATATGACCATTCGCTTTGCACCGCACAACAAAGCGGCTGCCACCCGAATTTTCGATTCGATTTCGGCCAAAATTGAACATGCAAAAAGCGATGTGCTGTTTGCCATCATGCAAGACAGGAGTGCAAGCAGTATTTTAAAAGCGGTTCGCGATCAGGTTGTTAAAGCAGAGATTTTTACCTATGGGATTACGGATTCCATCAACAAGAATAAGGACTCCGTAATGTTATATAAACCAAACAGTAAGCGTGGCATCCGTGTTGCTGCACGTGGTCCGGGCGTGACCAATATTCTGCCCGAACCTTTTAATACTGTTCCCAAAATTGACGGTTATGCCATTCACCATAAATTCGTGGTGGTTGATTTTAAAGGGCCGAATCCGGTGGTTTTTTGCGGCAGCAGCAATCTGGCTTTTTCGCCCGAACAGAAAAATGGCGACAATTTGATTGAAATCCGTAATCGCGATATTGTAACCGCCTTTGCCATCGAAGCTTTCCGCCTGACGGAACATTTTCATTGGCGAAACACCGAAAATAAGGGCAAAGCGCTTTTCTTACAAAACGACCCAAAACCCAAAAAGGCGTGGTACGAAAAGTATTACAATCCGGAAGATTTAAGGTGTATTGAGCGGAAATTATTTATCAGCACTTCTCGGAGGAAATAGATTTTTTTAATGAATATTTAAAAATATTTTGGATAACAGTGAGATTTTTTTACTTTTGCTATAGAGTAGTCCTTTTGGGTACTCAGCTCAACCAACCCAAAGGCAGAATCCGAAAAGCCATAACAGAGTAGGAAAGCAAAAACTATTTTATTATGAAAAGTTTATTCAAAGTTAGTTTAGCTATGATCTCGGCACTATTTCTAGTCACATCATGCAGCGATGATAACGATGAGACTCAAAAAGAAAAGGCCATTACTCAGGCAGAAATGCAAAATAGTGCCAACCCTTATGATGAGCAAGGGGTATTGTATCACGGATTTTTAGTTCATATAACTGCAGAGGACGATTGGGAGGCCCCTCGCGTCATAGAAGATATCGGCGGCTGGGACGTTAGTAAAATTGCTGAATTTGAGAAGGATATCGGCGGTTGGGACGTTGGTCAGATTTCTGAAAATAATGATATTGGTGGCTGGGACGTCGGTCAGATAGTCAGTTTTGCAATGGGCGTTAACGAAGATAATGGTAAAGATTTCAGCGATCGGGCAAAAAGAATCCTATCTGCACAATTGGAAGCGTTCAGTGGTTTGAACACTATCAGTCCCCACACGGATTGCTGGATACATCCCGAATGGTGTAAAGACTTTACAAATCCGGTTGAAATATTGAGCTCTTCAAACGGTGGAACTGCTCACGATCGCACGATAAAGTATATCAATGCTGTTCGCGAACAAGAAGCCAAAATCCAGGGAAACGACAAGATGAACGAAGCTGAAAAAGATGGACTTTTGGTGAGCTATTCCATAGCCCGCCATGCTGCAGGATATTGGTACAACGAAAGCCGGGATAGCGATGAACCGGTTGGTAAAATCACGACTAATATGATTCATCTGTCCACTTTGGGGGCTTCAACCGCCTTTATAGCAACCGATACTGAAGAGGTTGGCGTAGGTACTGCTATTTTAAGCACTTATATCGCTACTGGCAGGGCAAATTAAAAAACAAAACTTCTTCGGAAAATTAAAAATAGCAGATGTTTGGAAAAGCATCTGCTATTTTTTTTAACTGTCAGGAAACCAGATGTTCGTAACTTACGAACATCTTTTACAAACTGAGGCACAAGCACAAATCCCAGGTTAACACATACTTTAAAGGGAAACTTGATTTTCATTTTTTTGCCTATCCAGCATCAACAAACGATATCACTTATACGTTAGCTTTAAATGTAAAAACAACGCAACTCATAAGTATAATGAACACCGCTGCCAGAGATCCAATCCTCAACATATACCGACCGTAATGCGTCACTTTCCATGAACATCCTGTATGAGCAATGAGACAAATGAAAAATGAATATCCCCACCTTCAACTCTTTTAAAAGCCGCAATTTCAGACTCTTCTTTATTGGACAATCGATGTCGCTTGTTGGAACGTGGATGCAAAAAACCGCCGTAAGCTGGGTCATTTACAGCATTACACAATCAAAGTTTATGTTAGGTGTTACAGTTTTTGCAACCCTCATTCCCACTGCTGCGTTTTCAATTTTTGGTGGTATCATTTCAGATAGGTACAACCGCTATAATGTGCTCCTGGCCACGCAAATTCTATCCCTTCTTCAAGCTACTCTGCTTGCGTTGGCAATTGTATTTTTTACTCAATTTGTGGTTTGGTCAATCCTGATTTTAAGTGTTATGCTAGGGGTCATCAATAGTTTTGACGTACCGGCAAGACAATCATTAGTAAGAGAACTGATAAACGACAAATCCGATCTACCTAATGCTCTGGCTTTAAATTCATCAATGGCAAATCTGTCTAAATTAATTGGACCAGCTTTAGCCGGCTTTGTTTTAGAGAAATTTGGCGACCAGGCTTGCTTCGGTTTAAATGCAATAAGTTTTATTCCGGTTATTGTCTCTCTTTTGTTAATGAAGTTGCCAAAATATTCAAAAGAGGAAAAGCAAGAGAGAAACATTTATAAAGAACTGTCAGAAGCCATTAAATATATTCGAAGCAATTCCAATGTCAGTTCAGTTATTATTTTTGCAGGAGTTATGAATTTTTTTGTCTTACCTTTCACTACTTTAACACCGGTATTTGCCAAAGATATCTTTAATGGTTCAGCATCTACACTTGGTATGATAGACGGAGTAATTGGATTAGGGGCATTCATTGGTGCGATATTTTTAGCTTCGTTAAAGTCGGGTTCAAATCTCAGCAAAGTATTAGCTATAAATACCATGATATTTGGTACAGGGCTTTTATTATTTTCCCATACCAGTACTTTCATTTTGGCACTGGCATTCTTAGCCATCGGCGCTTTCGGAATGATGTCAGTGGTTACAATTAGTAACACAATTATTCAGCTAAATGTGCCCAATAAATTCCGGGGCAGGGTTATCAGCATTTTTATTATGGCTCTAACCGGCGCTTTACCATTAGGAAGTTTGCTTGTTGGCGGCGTTTCGCATTATATTGGCGTCAAGACAATGGTTTTAATTGAAGGGATTTTAGCCCTGGCAATAGCTCTTTATTATAGGCGATATTTAAGAAAAGAGAAGCTTAGAAAAGAGGGAATAGCTATTTTACAAAATCCTTTGGGAGGAAAAATATTATAACAATTACTAAGCACCCCGTTTGGTTAACTTGTTAACTACAAGAGCGATGGCGCCGTCTCCCGTTACATTGCAGGCTGTACCAAAACTATCCATGGCAATATACAGCGCTATCATTAACCCAATCATCTCTTCGTTAAAACCCAACATAGATTGCAGGATACCTATGGCAGCCATAATAGCGCCGCCCGGAACACCCGGGGCAGCCACCATAGCTATTGCCAGCATAAAAATGAGGCCTGCAAAAAGCGTAAAATTAAAGGGCATTCCCTCCAGGATCATCAGGGCCAGAGCGCAGGCGGTAATTTTCATAATGCTCCCGGATAAATGGATGGTGGCACATAGCGGAACCACAAAGCCGGCAATTTTTTCGGAGACGCCATTTTTAAGGGTTTGCTTTAACGTAACCGGAATAGTTGCCGCCGAAGACTGCGTGCCCAATGCCGTAAAATAGGCAGGCATCATAGTGGCCAGCAGGCGGATTGGATTTCTTTTAACAAACAGTGCCGTAACACTGTATTGAAGCAGCAATAAAAAGATGTGCATGGCAAAAATGACACCTATGATGTTTACAAAAACGGAGAGGATAGCATACACTTTCCCGCTGAAGGAGATGCTTGTAAAAATTCCTAATATGAACAGCGGCAACAGAGGCACAATGACCTTCTCTATCAGCTGCATTATGATGATCTGAAAATCTTTGACGACCAATTTCAGGGTTGAATTTTCTTGAAACGACAGCCCCAGACCAATTATAAAAGCGAATACCAGGGCTGCCATGACATCTAAAACCGGAGGAATCGTTATGGTGAAATAGGGTAGTAACTCTTTCCCCGTTTCAGCTATTTGGGCAGTGGAGTTAACGTGTGATTCCAGGAGCCCAGGAAAGATATTTGAGGATGTAAAATAGGACATAAAGCCCGAAAAAAGAGTGGATGCGTAAGCAATGGCAGTCGTAAGCAAAAGTAATTTGCCTGCGCCTTTTCCAAGGTCTGAAATAGCAGGCATAATCAGTCCCATAATAATCAGAGGGATAGTGAAATTTAAAAACTGACCAAAGAGTGCATTAAAGGTGGTAAAAATCCTGTTTATGGATTCGGGCAGATAAAGGCCGAAAAGAATCCCCAATACAATTGCCAAAAACACTTTGATAAGCAGGTTTGAAAATAGTCGCTTCATTTTTTGTGTGCCTAATGAAATAATAGCCTCGTTTGCCCTTGCGGCTCTATGAATCCGCTAATATACATGGAATGGCATTAAGAGTTTGTTTTGGAGCTTATTATTTCTTTCCCTCCATGAAAATAGATTTCTCCCTTCGGTCGAAAAGACCGGGTCTTTGGAATTAAAGGCGGAAAGTTGGAAGAATGAAGATGGCAGCGCTGGTGTCGGAGCGAGGTCTCCTGCCAAGGGACCTTGCGGTAGCTTCTCGCTCAAGCTTGTCAATCCCAGGTTGTCAAACTGCGTGGTCCCTTGACAGGAGACCCCCGCTTCGACTCATAGATTTCTCCCTTCGGTCGAAAAGACCGGGTCTTTGGAATTAAAGGCGGAAAGTTGGAAGAATGAAGATGGCAGCGCTGGTGTCGGAGCGGGGTCTCCTGCCAAGGGACCTTGCGGTAGCTTCTCGCTCAAGCTTATCAATCCCAGGTTGTCAAACCACGTGGTCCCTTGACAGGAGACTCCGCTTCGACTCATAGATTTCTCCCTTCGGTCGAAAAGACCGGGTCTTTAGAATTAAAGGCGGAAAGTTGGAAGAATGAAGATGGAAGCGCTGGTGTCGGAGCGAGGTCTCCTGCCAAGGGACCTTGCGGTAGCTTCTCGCTCAAGCTTATCAATCCCAGGTTGTCAAACCGCGTGGTCCCTTGACAGGAGCCCCCCGCTTCGACTCATAGAT
>JACDJA010000900.1_pt1 | contig 28753 bp, 23 predicted proteins | sample 7449241 | NCBI WGS metagenome assembly JACDJA01 (sample SAMN14253289, study PRJNA609438) | sludge metagenome | isolation source: initial anaerobic sludge | collected 2018-12-20 | reverse complement strand
GCGGACCGGCAGGGCTTCGGCAACTGCACCAACGTCACCGAGTGCGAGGTGGAGTGTCCCAAGGAGATCTCCATTGCCAACATCGCCCGCATGAACCGCGAGTTTCTCAAGGCCGCCATCGCCAGCGGTGAAAAATGAAGCTGGCGCCAAGGCGCATGCCGATCTTGCCTGTCGGTTGACAATTTCAAAAATGCATCAAGGTTTGGCAGGCGCATAAAAAGGCGCAAAAGTGGACGGACTGGACAAGGTGGACAGCAATGGCGGCAATGCAGCTTACATTTTGGTCGCCGTGGCCATCCAGAGTTGAAAATTATTTCTTACGCATGGATCAAGCCTTGGAGCTCCTATGATTGTCGCCGGCCTCAAACTGACCCTTCTTGGAATGGTGGTGGTATTCAGTTTTCTATTGCTGTTGATTCTGTCCGTCAAGATTTCCCAGCGGTTTCTATCTGAGGGAAGCGTCCGGGAGCTGGCAGAGATGGAGGCGGCCGAGATGAGGCGACGGCGCCGGGGGGCGCCCGGTCCCGATGAGGGGACCCTGGTTGCCGTCATCAGTGCGGCCATCGCGGCCCATCGGGCCCGCCTGCGAGAGCGCGGATAGCTCGTTTGTAACTTGTAACTGTTACCGTCAAAGGACAACCGACCGTCATGAAAAAAATCGAGTTCATGGATACTTCTCTTCGCGATGGATTCCAATCGGTGTTCGGCGCCCGTGCGCTGACCGACGATTTTATCCCCGCGGTCGAAGCCGGCGCCCATGCCGGCATCACCCACATGGAAGCCGGCGGCGGGGCCCGCTTCCAGGCCCTATTCATGTATTGCGGAGAATCGGCCTTCGACATGATGGATCGCTTCCGTGCCGCCGCCGGCCCGACGCTCAAGCTTCAGACGCTGGCCCGGGGCATCAATGTGGTGGCTCTGTCCGCCCAACCGCGGGACATGATCGACCTGCACGCGCGGATGTTCAAGAAACACGGGATGACCCACATCCGCAATTTCGATGCCCTCAACGACGTGCGCAACCTCGTCTATTCGGGCCAGTGCATCAAGGATGCCGGTCTTCACCACCAGGTGTCCGTTACCATGATGGAGTTGCCGCCCGGGTGCACCGGCGCCCACGACGTGCCGTTTTACCTCAAGACGTTGCGCGAGATTATCGACTCCGGCCTTCCTTACGACTCCGTCTGTTTCAAGGACGCCTCAGGCACGAGCCACCCGCGCAAGTTTTACGAAACGATCAAGGCGGCGCGGAAGCTGTTGGGCGACGACACCATCATCTGGGCCCATACCCACGAGACCGCCGGGGTGGGGGTCACCCAGTACCAGGCGGCCATCGAGGGCGGTGCCGACGGGGTGGACGTGGCCCGTACCCCGCTGTCCGGGGGGACCTGCCAGCCGGACATCCTGTCTTTGTGGCACGCCCTCAAGGGCACCGACTATAGCCTGGACATCGACGTCAAGAAGATCATGGAAGCCAATCGGGTGCTTCAGGAATGCCTCAAGGACTATTTTTTCCCTCCGGAAGCCCAGAAGGTCTCTTCGGAGGTCATTCTCTCGCCCATGCCCGGCGGCGCCCTGACGGCCAACACCATGATGATGCGCGACACCGGCACCCTGGACCTGTATCCCAAGGTGATCGAGGCCATGAGCGAATGCGTGGCCCGGGGCGGTTTCGGCACCTCGGTGACCCCGGTGTCCCAGTTCTACTTCCAGCAGGCCTACGCCAACGTCACCCAGGGGCCGTGGAAGAAGATCACCGACGGCTACGGCAAGATGGTGCTGGGCTACTTCGGCCGTACACCGGTGGCACCGGATCCGGAAATCGTGCGCATCGCCTCGGAGCAGATGGGCAAGCCGGTCTTCAAGGGCGATCCGGTGGACGAGCTGGAGCCTGGAATTCCCAAGGCCAAGGCCATCCTGGAAAAGGAAGGGCTGCCGGTCACCGATGAAAACATCTTCATCGTGGGGGCCCTCCAGACCCCCGGCGGCAACAAGGGACTCGATTTTCTAAAGGGCAGCCGACCCATCAACGTGCGCAAGGTAAGTCACGAAGAGGCCCCGGCGGCGGCCGCTCCGAAGCCCAAGGCGGAGGCGGTGGACGTTCCCGGCGAGTACACGGTGACGGTGGAGGGCAAGGCCTACCAGGTGAAGGTGGAGGCGGCCACCGGCGCCGTGCAATCGGTGCAGCCGGCCGCCGCGGCCCCAAAACCCGTCCAGACCGTGGCGGTCAAGGCCAAGTTGCAGGGAATCGTCTCGGAGATCTTCTTTGCCCCCGGAGACGCGGTGCGCCAGGGGGAAACCCTGGTGATTCTCGAGGCGATGAAGATGGAAACCCCGGTGGTGTCCCCCTGCGATGGCAAGATCGCCTCCATCGACGTGGAAAAGGGCCAGGTGGTCAAACCGGAGCAACTCGTGGCGACCATCGCCTAGGCGGGGAGAGCCTGACATGCCAAGGAGAAAACGTTTTGCGGGCAAGACCCTGGGAGTCGCCATCCTCCTGCTGATCATGGCGCTCCCCGTTGCCGCTTCCACGGAGACCTCCGACGCCGAGCTGGCGCCCATGGGGGCCATGATCGGCGAATTTGCCAAGACCACGGGGGTTTTCGGGTTCCTGTGCCCGGCGTCCGGGCACTGGACCGACGGCATCGGCGGCCTGTTGATGATCGCCGTGGCGCTGCTGATGCTGTACCTGGCCATCGGCAAACAATTCGAGCCGCTGCTGCTGGTGCCCATGGGATTCGGCTGCCTGCTGGCCAACATCCCCTTGGCGGGAATGACCGATCCGGGCGGTATCGTCTACTACATCTACGAAATCGGCATCAAAACGGGGGTGTTCCCCCTGCTGGTGTTCATGGGGGTGGGGGCCATGACCGATTTCGGTCCCATGATCGCCAACCCCAAGACGGCGCTGCTGGGGGCCGCGGCCCAGTTCGGTATTTTCACCACCCTCATCGGCGCCCTGGTGCTCTCGGAACTGGTGCCCGGGATCGACTTCGACCTGTTCGATGCCGCCTCCATCGGCATCATCGGCGGCGCCGACGGGCCCACGGCGATTTTTTTGACCAGCCAGCTCTCTCCCGACCTGCTGGGCGCCATCGCGGTGGCGGCCTATTCCTACATGGCCCTGGTGCCCATCATCCAGCCGCCCATCATGCGGGCCTTGACCAACCCTGAAGAACGCAAGATCCGCATGACCCAGTTGCGCTACGTGGGCAAGGTGGAAAAGATCGTCTTTCCCATCGTGGTGCTGGGCCTGTGCATGCTGCTGCTGCCCTCGGCCTCTCCGCTGATCGGGTTTTTCATGTTCGGCAACCTCATGCGCGAGTGCGGGGTGGTGGAGCGGCTTTCCAAGACCACCCAGAACGCCCTGATCAACATCGTCACCATTTTTCTGGGGCTGGGGGTGGGCTCGCGTCTGTCGGCGAGTAGTTTTCTCAACCTGGAAACCTTGGGGATCCTGCTGCTGGGGGTGATTGCCTTTTCCATCGGCACCGCTTCCGGGGTGATCATGGCCAAGTTGATGAACCGGTTTTCCAGCGATCCGATCAATCCGCTGATCGGTTCCGCCGGGGTTTCGGCCGTGCCCATGGCCGCACGGGTCAGCCAGAAGCTGGGCATCGAGTCGGATCCCGAGAACATGCTGCTCATGTTCGCCATGGGCCCCAATGTGGCCGGCGTGATCGGTTCGGCGGTGGCCGCCGGCGTTCTGCTCACCTTGAAGAATCTTTTGGTTTGACCGCAACGCCCGACTGAGCGATAACCCTCCCTGTACGGTGGCGGCCGAAATCCGCCACCGGGCATCATGGGCTTAAATTCGACTATTGGTCATCAGGGAGGTTTGGAGGAAACATGTCGATTCGCGTGTTGATGTTCAGAAGAATGCCCCGTTTGTATGGAGGGTTGGAAGCCGACCTACTGCCCCAGTTGGGGCCGATGCTGGTGGAGGCCAGACAGTTGGCGTTTCGCCAGCCGGGATACATCTCCGGCGAGACGATGCGCAATATCAGCGATCCCTACGAATTTCTGGTGATCAGCACCTGGAAGTCGGTGGAAGACTGGGAGCGGTGGTTTGCCAATCCCCAGCGCGCCGACATCGAAGGAAAAATCGACGCCCTGCTGGGGCACCCCACTGAATATCGGGTTTACTCCTACGATTAGCCGCCAGGGGACGGCGGCGCCACGGCCGCCGGGCGGGGACGGCGGCGTCCGACAGGTCCGTGATGCGTTTCGGCATCCTCAAAAAATTTCTGGCCGCCTTTCTGGTGCTGTCCCTGGTCCCCCTTCTGGTCCTCAGCTACTACGCCCGGGAGAAAGTGACCGAGGTCGGCCGCAGGGCCGTGGATGGCAGTCGACAAGCCCTGAGCCACACCGCCATGCGTTTGCTGGAGGCCCGGGCCCGGGCCATCGCCCGGCAGGTGGAGTTGTTTCTCGACGGGGCGGCCGGGGACCTGAAGTCCCTGGCCATGCTCCCACCGGATCCGAACAGCTACCTCAAGTTCCACCGTATCCACCAAAGCGCCGTCTGGGTGCGTACCGGCAGTCCTGATCATCCCCGGGAAATCCGTCCCGCCATCCCCCTTTACCGGGAGTTGACCTACGCCGGTGCTGACGGCATCGAGGGGATTCGGGTTGCCGAGGGGCGCCTTCACGCCGAGGGCCGTGATGTATCGGGGCCGTTCCGTAGTGATTTCGGGCCCGAAGATTACTTCGCCAGGGCCCGGGCGCTGGCTCCGGGAGCATTCTATGTCTCGCGCCTGGTGGGACGGCACGTGCGGGCCGAGGAGCAGCTTCAAGGCGCCGCCGGCGTGGAAAGCGCCATCGGGGGCGACGAGTACCAGGGGATCCTGCGCTTTGCCATGGCCGTTTACCGAAAAGGGCGATTCGCCGGGGTGGTGAGCCTTGCCCTGGATCACCGCCATCTGATGGAGTACACCCAGCATGTCCTGCCCATCGGTTCGGCCGAAGTGGTCTTTCCCAGTTACGCCAGCGGCAACTACGCCTTCCTCTTCGACGATGAGGGGTGGATCATCACCCATCCGAAGTTCTGGGACATCCGTGGGTGGGACCGGGATACCGGCGAAGTGATCGACCCGCTGTCTCCCCTTTACAACGAGGGGCGCCTCAAGGACGGCACGGCGCCCTTCAACCTGCTCCACGTTCCCTTCATTCACACCAACTACCGCTTCATTGCCCTGGAGGTGCTGGACGATCGCTCCGGGGTGACGCGTACCAGCAGCGTGGGCGGGGTGGCCCGGGTCATGGCCTTTGCCCCGATTCATTTCCCCCACGGCGAATATGCCAACCGAGGGATATTCGGAGGGGTCACCCTGGGGGCCCAGACCGAGGCTTTTCACCAGGCCGTGGACAAGACCGCCGCCGCCATCGAGGCCGACCTGGCCCAAACGGTGCGTCGTTTCTGGATGATCATTATCGGGGCCGGATGCGTGGTGACCGTCATCGCCGTGCTGCTGGCCCGCAGTTTTACCCGTCCCATTCGTCTGCTGGCGCGCAAGGTGGAACAGATCAACCAGGGCCGCTACGACTTTGCCGTCAACATCAGAAGCGGGGATGAACTGGAAAACCTCGGACAAAATTTCCAGCAGATGGGCCATCAACTGGAAAAGCACCGTTACAACCTCATGGCCTCCCTGAGCGAGTTGCGCGCCTCCAAGGAGGAAATTGAAGCCTCCAACCGGCGCCTGGAAGCCCAGGTGGAGATGCTCAAGACGCTCCATGGCATGGGGCGGGAACTCAGCGTGAGTTTCGACCGCGAAAAGATTCTCCACACGGTTCTCTCGGCCTGTGTCCAGGGGTTGGGCTTCGAGCGGGCCGTGGTCTATCTGTTCGACGAGGCCCAACGGCGCCTGGTGTGCGCCAAGGTCCTGGGGTTCGACGGGGAAGTGGCACGGCTGGCCCGTGAGGCCAGTTACCATGTCGATCGTCATGACTGCCTTCCGGTACGGGTGTTTCACAGCGGAGAGCCGACCATGGTGCGAGACGTGGCATCGGATCCCGCCCTCACCGACCTGGATCGGCGCATGGCTGCCGAAAGCGGTACCGGCTCTTTTTCCTTTGCCCCCATCCGGGTGGCCGACCGCTCCGTGGGCGTCCTGGGGGCGGACTACGGAACTTCGGCACGCCGGATCAGCGAAGAGGCGATGGAGTCGCTGAAGATCGTGGCCAACGATGCCGCTTTGGCGCTGGAACGGGCCCGGTTGATGGAGGCGGCGGTGAAGGAGCGCGATTTCATCGAATCGATCTTCGCCAACATGCTCAGCGGAGTGCTGGTGGTGGACGCCGATGGCCGGGTCCAGTCGGTGAACCTCAAAGCCGAACAGGTGTTGGACCGGGCCGCCGACGAGTTGGTGGGCCGGCCGGTGGACGAGGCCCTGGCGCCTTATCCGGCGCTGTTGGAACAGTTTCGCAAGGTCAGTGCCGGCGAGGAGTTGCTCCCGCCGGTGCTGGACATCCAGACCCCGGCGGGGCGCCAGATCTACCTGGAAACCTCCTTTTCATGTATCCATCGCACCGCTTCGGGGACTGGCAACAGCGCCACCCTGTTGATTTTTCGGGATGTCACCCAGCGCAAGAAGATCGAGGACCACCTGCGGCGCAGCGATCGACTGGTGTCCCTGGGCACTCTGGCGGCGGGAATCGCCCACGAAATCCGCAACCCGCTCACCGGCATCAGCCTGTTGCTCGACGACCTCCATGACCGCATGGCCAACCGCACCGACGAACGACTCCTGATGCAGAGTGCTCTGGAGGAGATCGAAAAACTCGAAAAAATCATCACCGAGCTGCTGGAGTTCGCCGCCAATCCGTCCTCGCGGCTCGTGACCCGGGACCTGAACAAAGTTATCGATCACACGCTGTTTTTTGTCCATAAACAGATGCGTCGGCAAAAAATCGAGCTTCAACGCGACACTCCGGACAATCTGCCGCCCATCCGCCTCGATCCGGAAAAAATGAAGCAGGCCGTGCTCAACATCCTGCTCAATGCCATCCGGATGCTGCCCGATGGCGGCACGATCCGCATCACCACCCGTCTCCACGAGAACCTGGAAACCCTTGATGGCTGCCGGGCGGTGGAGCTTTGTATCAGCGATGACGGCCCCGGAGTTCACCCGGACGATATCGAGTATCTCTTCGACCCTTTTTTTACCCGCAATCCCGACGGGTTCGGCCTCGGGTTGGCCATCACCCACACCATCGTCGAAGAACACCGCGGACGGATCACGGTGGAGAACAGGCCCGGCGGCGGCGCCTGCTTTCGCATCTATCTGCCGGTGGAGGCCGAAGGAGTCGGCAATGGAACACATTCTGGTCGTTGACGACGAAGCGATTATTCGCACCACCCTGGAGCGGATCCTCACCGAAGAAGGCTATCAGGTTACCTCGGTTTCCACCGGCGCCGAGGCCCTGGCCCACCTCGGCCGCAGCGAGGTGGACCTGGTCCTGCTGGATCTGAATCTGCCGGACCGCAACGGTATCGACGTGTTGCGCCAGGCCAAGGAACTGGATCCGGATCTTCTGGTGATTGTTGTCACCGGCTATGCCTCGGTGGAATCGGCGGTGGAAGCCCTTAAACTGGGGGCCTACGACTATATCAAGAAACCGTTCAAAGCCGACGTGATCAAGCTGATTACCCGCCTGGCCCTCGAAGCCCAGCGGCTTAAGAAGGAAGTGCACCTGCTGCGCCGACGGCTCAAGGTGCCCGCCGCGGACCGCATCGTGGCCGAGAGCTCCCAGATGCGCCAGGTGATGCGCCAGGTGGGCGAAGTGGCGCGCCATGAGAACGCCACGGTGCTGGTGACGGGCGAAAGCGGTACCGGCAAGGAGGTGGTGGCCCAGTCCATCCATTACCTCAGCCCGCGCAAGGAGCAGCCCTTCGTGGAGATCAACTGCGCCACGCTGCCGGAAAACCTGCTGGAGAGCGAACTGTTCGGCCACGAGAAGGGCGCCTTCACCGACGCGGTGCAGCGCAAGAAGGGGCTTTTCGAAACCGCTCAGGGGGGAACGATGTTTCTCGACGAGATCGGCGAGATTCCCCAGGCCCTGCAGGCCAAGCTCCTCGGGGTGCTGGAACGACGCCGGTTCCGGCGGCTGGGGGGCACACGGGACATCGCGGCCGATGTGCGGATCATCGCGGCCACCAATATCGATCCGCTGGAGGCCATCCGTGAACGGCGCTTTCGCGAAGATCTCTACTACCGCCTCAACGTGTTTCCCATCCATGTTCCCCCGCTGCGAGAGCGACCCGAGGACACCGATGCCCTCGCCCGGTTGTTCCTGATGGAGTTTTCCGGCCAGTTTCACAAGGATTTCAAGGATATCGACGCCGACGCCCAACACCTGCTGCAGCAGTATCGGTGGCCGGGCAACGTGCGCGAGCTCCGCAACGTGATGGAACGCATCTGCATCATGTACAACGATGGCCGGTTGCGGCCGGCCCACCTGCCGCGGGAGATCGTCACCTTCGAGGCTTGCGCCCCGGGGATCGATTTGCCCGATGACCTGCTGGATATCGACTCGGTGGTGGACAGTGTCACCCGCCAGCTCATCGGCCGGGCCCTGGCCCGCACCGATGGCAACACCGCCCGGGCGGCCCGGCTGTTGGGCATTCCCCGGGGCACGTTGCGCTACAAGATGAAAAAGTACCATCTGGCCGATTAGCCCGAAGGCGGGCCGATGGATGGACACCGGTTGCCATTTGCACGGCGGTGCCATAGATTACCGATGAAATGCCGATGCAGAACCCGGCGGGAATTCAGGCATGAGAGAATCCGGGCAAGGCATCTGCCGTTGCCAGGAGCGCCTCTCGGTTCTTTCGAAGAAGACATTCCGCGGTGATTCAGAGCGAAGCGGAATCTCTTTGGCGTTGCCGCCACCTCTTGGCGCACTCCCGACCGCAGATTCCGCACTTCGCTCGGAACGACAGTCGGCAGCGGGCTTGGGATGACCGTTCGGGATTTCTCGGGAACACACCAAGAAAAGAGGCCCACCATGACAACCTATCGCATTCACCCCATCGTCACCGGCACCAAGGTGTTCGACAAGGGGATGATGACCTACCAGCACGACTACGGCAAACCTTACACCATCCCCATCTATGTCTGGTATCTGGAAGGGGGGGATCAGACCATCCTGGTGGACACCGGGGAGATGAATCCCATCCAGAGCGAAGACCGGGTACAGGCCATCGGCGGCTCCATCTACACCTTTGAGGCGGGGCTGGCCCGCTGGGGGCTGAAACCGGAGGACGTGGACATCGTTCTGCACACCCATCTGCACAACGACCACTGCGAAAACGATTACAAATGCGTCAATGCCCGCTTTTACGTTCATGAAAAGGAGATGGCGCGCATCCATGCCCCCCATCCCCTCGATTTTCGGTATCTTGAAGACTATATCGAGGATGTGGAGGCAGACGGCCGCATCGAAATTTTATCCGCCGATACCGAAATCGCCCCGGGCCTGCGGATGATCCATACACCGGCTCACAGCGATGGCGGAATGAGCGTGGCGGTGGAGACCAAGGACGGCTTGGCCGTGATTACCGGGTTTTGCGTCATCGACGAAAATTTCAACCCGCCACCGGCGATTCGTGGCATGGAAATGGAGGTGATTCCGCCGGGCACGGTGGTCAATGCTTACGAGGCTTACGACATCATGCTTCGGGTGCGAGACATGGCCGACGTGTTGATCCCCCTGCACGAGCCCCGGTTCGCCGCCATCGATACCATCGGATAGCGGACGCCGTGGCCAGGCCATGGCAGAAACGGCTCCATGACCTGGCGGGATCCGCCCCGATCGTCCCCATCGCAATCAACGTCCATGTTGACAGAGCGGAGTTGCTGGCATATATAGAATAATTCCACCTTAAATTCCTGCATAAGTGATTTCAATAGGTTACGGGTTTTTTGGCCCGACCCGGGACCGTTGGAGGCAACCGATGGCGGATCGCAAGGCCACCGTTCGGAGAAAGACCCTGGAAACCGATATTCGTCTTGACCTGAATCTCGACGGCGCGGGCAAGGCGGAGGTGAAGACCCGGATCGGTTTTTTCGATCATATGTTGACCCTTTTCACGGTGCATGGGTTTTTCGATCTGGCCCTGGAAGCAGACGGTGACCTGGAAGTCGACAACCATCACACGGTGGAGGACGTGGGACTCGCTCTGGGCGATGCGGTGGCCCAAGCGCTGGCCGATCGGCGGGGGATTCGTCGTTACGGACATGCGGTGACCCCGATGGATGATGCCCTGGCGGTGGTGACCATCGATCTGTCCAATCGTCCTTTCCTCGTCTGGCGCCTGCCGCCGGGGGATTTTACCGCCGGTGGCATGGATGCCCTGTTGGCCAAGGAGTTTTTCCGCGGCCTGAGCAACCGCGGAGGCATGAACCTGCATGTGGAGGTTCCCTATGGCGAGAACGGGCACCACGTGCTGGAGGCGATATTCAAGTCATTGGGCCGGGCCCTGGACCAAGCCGTTGCCCTGGAGCCCCGGGTGCGATCGGTGCGATCGAGCAAAGGCGTCCTGTAACCGTTCATCCGCCAACAATCCGGGGCGGCTTGACAACGAGGGCATCAGCGATGAGAGCGCTCAAAGCGGATCAACATGCAAGAATGGCCGGCGTCAGAACAGCAGTGACCCTGGTCTTTGTCTGCCTGGCGATGCTGGGCGGGTGCGCCGTCGGTAAAGGATCTGTCGCCGAGACGGAGGAAGCCCCGATCCCGGGGCGCATCGCTTTGGCGCCGGTCATCGATATGGCCCGGGTCTATGGCGAGGGGCAGGGGGTCCGATCGCCGTTGACCGGAAAGATGTTCATCACCGGCGAGGCGGCCCCGGACGTGGCGCTCCAGCTCACCGAAGCCACCGAAGTCTTTTTGCGGGACCGGGGATTTGAGATCGTTTCACCGGAATCGGTGGGCAGCACCATGGACACCCTCAGCGCCCGGTTGGATCTACCCCCCGGGGAGCGGGAATTGATCATGGCCGTTGCCCGTCAGGTGGAGGCCGAGGCGGTTCTGGTCGGCTACCTCTACCGGATTCATGGCAGGCAGGGGGGGCGCTTCGCCGTTCGGCAGCCGGCCTCGGTGGCCTACGGCTTTTACCTTGTCGAGGCTGCCAGCGGACGGATGCTCTGGTCCGGGGAATTTGACGAGACCCAGCAGTCACTGGCTGAAAACCTGTTTGCCATGGGCGATTTCATCCGACGTCGTGGAGAATGGATCAGCGCTTCTCAAATGGCTGCCGACAGCATCCATGAGGTCCTGGCGGATTTCCCCGCTCCTCCGGACGAAGCCGGGAAATAGGCGGCGCCTTAGGTGGCGAAGAGCTGATTGTTTTTGAAGGCTATCGATCTTTCAGGGCTCGGCGGGAGGTCGCCTTCGGCCTCCGAATTGTCGAAGGTTCTCCTGACGACACGCTGTGGTATCCGCAGCACTTGAATTCCTGAATTCCCGGCATACCTGACTCCGGGGCATACCTGGCGGGAGGATCCGCTTGGCCGGTTTGATCCCCGAATCCATCATTGAAGACGTCCGCCGCGCGGCCGATATCGTCGAGGTCATTTCGGAAGTGGTGGTGCTCAAGCCGGCCGGCCGGAACCTGGTCGGGCTATGCCCGTTCCACAACGAGAAGACCCCTTCCTTCACCGTGAGCCCGGAAAAGCAGATTTTTCACTGTTTCGGATGTGGCCAGGGAGGAAACGTATTCGCCTTCCTGATGCAGCACCAGGGGATGAGCTTTCCCGAAGCGGTGCGGGCCCTGGCCGAACGGTACCACATCGCCATCTCGGAAACCACTTCCGGCGCCGGTCAGGGGGGGGTGGACCTGCGCTCCCGTCTCCAGGCCGTCAACAGCGTGGCCCTGGAATTCTATCGTCAATCCCTGGCCCGGTCGACGGAGGGCCGGTCGGCTCGTGACTATCTGAACCGTCGCGGACTGAGCACCGCGGTGGTGGAGGCCTTTCAGCTTGGCTACGCGCCGGCAGGTTGGGACCACCTGCTGCGCTTCCTCAGGGCCCGGCGGGTGCCGGAAGCCTTGGCGGAAAAGGCGGGCCTGGTGGTTCCTCGGCGCAGTGGCAGCGGTTTTTACGATCGATTTCGCGGGCGCATCATTTTTCCGATCTCGGATCTCAACGGAAAGATCATCGGTTTCGGAGGAAGAGTCCTGGATGATGAATTGCCCAAGTATCTCAATTCGCCGGAAACCCCTCTCTACAACAAACGGCGCTGCCTCTACGGGCTCTACCAAGCCCGGGAGCATTGCCGTGCCAGGAAGGCGGTTTTTATTGTCGAGGGGTACATGGACCTGTTGGCCCTGCATCAGCACGGCATCACCAATACCGTGGCCACCTTGGGCACCGCCCTGACCGCCGAACAGGTCGCCTTGCTGAAGCGCTTCATCGGCAGCGGGGACATCGTGCTGGTGTTTGACGGGGACGCGGCGGGGCAGAAGGCCGCCGAGCGTACCCGTCCCATTTTCGAGCAGCTCCATTCGCGATTTCAAGCGGGCAGCTACCAGCGCGAAAGCGGGGTGAATACGCGTGTGCTCGAACTTCCCGGGGGGCACGATCCGGACACGTACCTGCGGGAACATGGACCGGAAGCCTTCGCGGACCTGGCGACCGAAGCCAAGGGGATGGTGGCGTTTCTCATCGATGCGGCCCTGCGGCAACATGGGGATACCATTGAAGGCCGGGCCATGGCCGTGGGGGATCTCATCGGGCCCCTTCAGGCGGTGGGTGATCCGGTCACCCGTTCCCTGTACGTCAAGCTGCTGGCCGAAAAGGTAGGGGTGGACGAGACGGCCATCGTCCGGCGTTTGGCCCGTCCCGTTGCCCGTCCGCCTGCGGCGAAGACCGGCGGCCCAACCGAAGGTCTGGCCCCTTTGTGTCTGCCGGCCATCGAGCGCCAACTGACCGCCATGATGCTTCAGTATCCGGACGCCTTGGCCGACATCGACAAACGTTGTTTGACGTCTTATTTTAAAAACTTTCAATTAAAGGCCGTTGCCGAGGCGGTCCTGACCCGCTACCGCGAGGCTGGCACGGTGGACGGTGTTATCGAGCGTCTGAAGGATCCGCAACTCCAGCGGCTGGCTGCGGCCTTGGCCATGAGTGATGAGCAGTGGACCGCTTCCGGATGCCGGAAACTGATCGGCCAGTTCGAACGGGCGCGCGGCCGGCCGAGTCGAGAGGTGTTGGATGCCATCGCCCAGGCCGAACAGGCCTCCGACGAGACGCGTTGGCAGCGGCTGCTGCAAGAACGGCAGCAGGTGGCCTGCCAGCGGGAACTTGCTCGGCGTAAGTTGTTGAATCACTAGCAATGATCAGCCCCGATCCCACGCAGGAGGAGCGCATTCATGTCAAAGCCGTCCGCTGCCAAAGGGCAAACGACCAACAAGAAGAAAGCTGTTTCAAAGAGCACCGGTGCAGGCAAGACCACCGGTGCAGGCAAGACCACTGAGGCGGCCGGTGCCGATCGTCTCAGCAAGAAGGTTCTCGGCCAATTGGTGGCCAAGGCCAAGGCCCAGGGGTATCTGACCTACGACGATATCAACGAGGTGTTACCCGAGGAGCTGCGTTCGGCCGACATCATCGACGAGGCGTTGATTTTCCTGGACGAGCACGACATCGATGTCGTTGAAGAGGAAAAGGGAAAGCTCACCGAGCCGGATACCGAATCCGAAGTCAGCGTGAAGGAGGACAAGAGCAAGGACGACGATTTTCCCATGGCCGATTACGGGTCGGTAAGCGACCCGGTAAAGATGTACCTGCGCGAAATGGGGATGGTGACGCTGCTGAGCCGTGAAGGCGAAGTGGAGATCGCCAAGAAAATCGAGGCCGGAGAGCAGGAGGTGTTGCGCGCGTTGCTGGACACCACCACCGGCGTCGAGTGCATTTTGCGGCTTGGCGAGCAGATCGAGTCCGGGGTGTTGCGGCCCAAGTACGTCCTGCGTGACGTAGACGAGGGCGAAACCTATGTGGACGAGATGCTTCAAACCGACAAGTTTATCAAGACCATGGCGGAGATTCGGCGGGTAGACGCCGAAAATTCGGGGTTTCGGGAAAAGCTTTTCAGGGGAGAATTACCCCCTGCCGAACATCGGCGGGTACGGCGGTCCGTGGCCCGGCGTAACGCCAAGATTTTCGATCTGATCAAGGATTGGCGACTCGAAGGCGGGGTGATCGACAAAATTGAAGCCTTGATCCGGGGGCAGATCGAGTGGTTCGACCATATGAACCGCAAGGTGGCCATGAGCGCCGAGGTAATGGGCATTCCCCTCACCGAGTTTCGCAACCAGCTCCAGGATCGCACCGAGTTCATCCAGTGGGCCGCCTCCCGTTGCCACCTTTCCGGAGAAGAACTGGAGGTGTTGTGCGACGATCTCAAGGACACCCTCGACCAGATTGCGAGCCGTGAAGATCGCATCAAGGCGCGTAGCCCCGCGCTGAAGCGGATCATGGCGGGGGTGGAGGACGGGCGCCAACGGGCCAAGGACGCCAAGAGCGAACTAACCCGGGCCAACCTGCGGCTGGTGGTGAGTATCGCCAAGAAGTACACCAATCGCGGTTTGCAGTTTCTCGATCTGATCCAGGAAGGCAACATCGGCCTGATGAAGGCCGTGGACAAGTTCGAGTACCGGCGTGGCTACAAGTTTTCCACTTATGCCACCTGGTGGATCCGCCAGGCCATCACCCGCGCCATCGCCGATCAGGCGCGCACGATTCGCATCCCGGTCCACATGATCGAGACCATCAACAAGCTGATTCGCACTTCGCGTTACCTCGTGCAAGAGATGGGGCGTGAACCAAGCCCGGAAGAGATTGCCGATAAGATGGAAATCCCCCTGGACAAGGTGCGCAAGGTACTCAAGATCGCCCGCGAGCCCATCTCCCTGGAGACGCCCATCGGTGAGGAAGAGGACAGCCATCTGGGCGATTTCATCGAGGACAAGAAGTTCATGCTGCCCAGCGAAGCCGCCGTGAGCATGAACCTGGCCGAACAGACCCGCAAGGTCCTGGCCACTTTGACGCCAAGAGAAGAAAAGGTGCTGCGGATGCGATTCGGCATCGGCGAAAAAGCCGATCACACCCTGGAAGAGGTGGGACAGGATTTTGCCGTTACCCGTGAGCGCATCCGGCAGATCGAGGCCAAGGCCCTGCGCAAGCTGCGGCATCCCACCCGCAGCCGCAAGCTCAAGAGCTTCATCGAAGGTTGACAAAGCTCCCGCCGGTCGATAGGAAGGCGGGGACCTGAAATTCAGGCTGCCAAAGGGCCCATAGCTCAGCTGGAAGAGCCACCGGCTCATAACCGGTCGGTCCCTGGTTCGAACCCAGGTGGGCCCACTTTTCCATCTTTACACCCTGATTCGATGCGGTGGTGCCGCAACGTCGAGAGGAAAGGCAAAAGGGTGACGACTGTCGCCGAAGTGATCCGGCATCTGGAAACCATGGCGCCGGGAGAACTTGCCGAGCAATGGGATAACTGCGGTTTGCAGGTGGGCGCTCTGGATTGGCCGGTAAGGCGGGTTTGGGTGTCCCTGGACCCGTTGCCCGAAGTGGTGTCGGCGGCCTGTCGCAACCAAGTGGACCTGCTGGTCACCCATCACCCGTTGATTTTCAAACCGTTGAGGCAAATCGACGCCGCTGCCCCCGTCGGACGCATCATCGCCGACGCCTTGAAGGCACGACTGGCCATCTATTCGGCCCACACCAGTTACGACAGTGCACCGGACGGCCTCAACGACGTGCTGGCGCGACGACTCGACGTGGCCACCACCCGGGTCCTGGGATCGGCCCTCCTGCCGTCTGCATCCTTGGCCGGCCTGGGGCGTATCGGGGGATTGGCCCGGCCCATGGCGCTGGAAGACCTGGCCCGGGACGTGTGCCGGCGGTTGGGACTGGACGAGGCACGGCTGGTGGGAAATCCCCGGTTGACGGTCCACGAAGTGGCGCTTTGCTCCGGCAGCGGCGGAAGCCTGACGCCGGATTTCCTCGCCAGCTCGGCGCAGGTTTATATAACCGGTGAAATTCACTATCACCAGGCCCGGGATATTGCCGCAGCGCAACGGGGCGCCATCGACATCGGCCACTTCGGCTCCGAGCGGATCATGATCGGCGATGTGGCCGAGCGGCTGAAGCGGAAACTGGCGGCCGAAGGGGTGGAGGTGACGGCGTGCGAGTTGGAGAAAGACGCCTTCACCAGCCTTCGGGTTCCCATTATCGCCGTGGACGAGAGACAATGAAAATAAAGATTCAGACCCTGGTTCGGTTGCAGAATGCCGAAATCGACATTCATCGCGTTGAGAAGGCCTTGGCGGTGGCGCCGAAGCGCTTCGACGAGCTCACGGTTGAACGGCAGCGTTTGGCCGATGCGGTTCAAGCCGCCGAGGCTCACTTGGCCGAACTCAACAAACGCTACCGAGAGCTGGAGGGCGAGGCGCGTCAGCAGCAGGACCGGGCCGCCAAGAGAGGCGCCCGCCTCCACGAGGTGAAGACCAACAAGGAGTACCAGGCCACCCTCAAGGAGATCGATGACATCAAGGCCATCGTTTCCGGCGTTGAAGACGAGATGTTGACCCTCTTGGACACCATCGAGGCGGCCAAGAGGAACCTGGAAACCAAAAAACAAGATGTTGCGGATTGTAGCCAGGTGTTGGCCGATGAAGCCGCCGCGGTGGAGCAGGCCATGGCCGAGGACCGGAAACGGCTGGAAGCGCTTCGCCAGGAGCGTGAGGAGATCGCCGGTCGGGTCGATCCGGAGCTGATGCCCATTTACCTCAAGGCCCGGGTGCAACAGCCTGACCAACGGGCCGTGGCCGGAGTGGTCAACGGTGTCTGCCAGGGATGCCATATGAACATCCCCCCCCAGCTTTACAATGAGTTGCAGCGCCAGGACGACTTGAAGATCTGCCCCTTGTGCCAGCGGATCATCTATTGGCAGAATGAAACTTGAAACTTGGTTTGCGAGAACCCCTGCCCATTGATCGGGCCATCAAAAGGCCGAAAAAAATATTTGTTATTCCGAATATTTCGCGATCTGGCGCAGAGCTTGCTGTCGCCCTCCAGGTTTCCAGTTTCAAGTTTCAAAAAACATCGGTCGGAGCGGGACAAACGATCGCTGGAGCGGCAACGTTCCGGAGGAAAGTCCGAACACCGCAGGGCAGGGTGCTCCATAACGTGGAGGCGTGGCGACGCGACGGAAAGTGCAACAGAGAGCAGACCGCCGATGGACGCGGCGCTGAACTGGCGCCGCATCACAGGCAAGGGTGAAACGGTGCGGTAAGAGCGCACCAGTTCCCCGGGCGACCGGGGAAGCTCGGTAAACCCCACCCGGTGCAAGACCAAATAGGGGAGCATATCCAGGTGGCCCGCCTGGGCTCCCGGGTAGGTCGCCAGAGGCGGCGGGCAACCGCCGCCCACAGATGAATGATCGTTGCCCCGCCGGCGGGTAACCGCCCCGGGGAACAGAATTCGGCTTACGGACCGCTCCGGCCGATGTTTTTTGAAATTTGAAAGTTGAAACTGGAAACTTGAAACTTGAAACTGGAAACGGACCGGTCGGACTTTGAACCTTGAACTTTCAATCCTGAACCCCCAACGGACCTCGCCATGCTGACCATCGAAGAACTGAAGGTCGAGATCGGCGGCAAGCCGATCCTGAAAAACATCAACATGCATATTCCCGATGGGGAGACCCATATTCTTTTCGGACCCAACGGTTCGGGAAAATCCACCCTGATGCTCACCATCATGGGATTTGCCGGCTGCGAGGTGGTTCACGGCAAGATCACCTTCAAAGGCCACGACATCACCTACATGCCCATCGACGAGCGGGCACGGCTGGGCATCGGGGTTGCCTTTCAGCGACCACCGGCCATCAGCGGGCTCAAGACGCGCCAGTTGGTGAAGATCTGCGCCGGGCAGCGGGAGGTGTCCGTGGAGAACCTGGCCCGGGACCTGAACTTCGAGCATTTTCTCGACCGGGACGTGAATGCCAATTTTTCCGGCGGCGAGATCAAGCGCAGCGAGATCCTTCAGCTTCTGGCCCAGGATCCGGACCTGGTGATGCTCGATGAGCCCGAGTCGGGGGTGGACCTGGAAAACATCGCGCTGCTGGGCGAAATGATCAACCGACTCTTGCACCGGGGCGTGAAATACGCAGCCAGCGTTTCCCCCAAGGACAAAAAGACGGCCGATTCCAAGTCGGCCCTGGTGATCACCCACACCGGCCACATCCTCGATTACATCACCGCCGACAGGGGACAGGTGCTCTACGACGGCCACATGTGCTGCAGTCGCAATGCCCGGGAAATTCTCAAGTGGATCAGCGAATACGGTTACGAGGAGTGCTTTCGATGCGCGATGTAGACCAAGACCCAGTGGACGTGAACCGCTATGACACCCAGGCCGAAGACCACGCCTACCTGGAGGACCTGACCCAGTTGCCCCCTGAGGATGTCCGCAAGCTGCTGGATGTGGGGGTGAGCACGGAGGAAGACCGGGCCGGCACCTTTTTGCAGATGGATCGTTCGGTGGTGCACCGCAAAACGACCCAGCCGGGGCTCGAGATCCTGGGCATTACCGAGGCCGCCGCGCGCTACGACTGGCTCAAGGACTATCTCTGGCAACAGATCCAGCCCGACCAGGACAGCTACACGGCCCACAGCCGGCAGTTGCCCCACGAGGGGTACTTCATCCGGGTCGAGGCCGGGGTCCGGTTGGCCCACCCGGTCCAGTCCTGTCTTTACATTGCCAAACAGGGTTTCGCCCAGAACGTCCACAACGTCGTCATCGCCGAGCCCGGCTCGGACCTGCACATCATCACCGGGTGCGCCACGGCGCCCCACCTCACCGCCGGGTTGCACATCGGCGTTTCGGAATTTTACGTGAAGAAAGGGGCCCGACTCACCTTTACCATGATTCACGACTGGGGCGAAAAGGTCGATGTGCGGCCCCGTTCGGTCACGGTGGTGGAGGAGGGCGGAGTTCTGGTTTCCAACTACATTTCCCTGCGCCCCCTGGGCACCTTGCAGATGTTTCCCACCACCTATCTGAAAGGCCGCGGCGCCGTGGGACGCTTCAACAGCATCCTGGTGGCCAGCCGCGGCAGCCACCTGGACGTGGGGTCACGCATCGTGCTGGAAGCCCCGGAGACCCGGGCCGAGATCATTTCCCGGGCCATCACCTACGGCGGAGACATCATCGCCCGGGGGGACCTGGTGGGCAAGGCGCCGGGCATCCGGGCCCATCTGGAGTGCAAAGGCTTGATTCTCAACGACGGCCTGATGCAGGCCATCCCGGAGCTCACCGGTCACGTGCCCGGGGTGGAGATGAGCCACGAGGCGGCGGTGGGCAAGATCGACCGGGGCGAAATCGAGTATCTCATGGCCCGCGGGATCGACGAGGAAACCGCCGTTTCCACCATCGTGCGCGGTTTTCTCAACGTGGACATCGAGGGGTTGCCGCCCGGGTTGCAGGCCAAGCTGGATCAGGCCATTGCCGACACCCAACACGATATGATGTAAAGCCTTTTTGGGGGCTGCATGCAGTTCGAACGGCTCGTGTGCGATATCTCCTTCGGTGAGAAGGTGCGCATCTTCTCTCTCGACTACCTGAAATGCTGTAAGTATATCGCGCACTTCGATTCACCGAAGTACCTTTTTACCAAGAAGCTGTTTTCCGCCCTCATCGGCTCCTCCCAGGTGCTGGAGGATTTTCTGGATTTTCATGGCGCCAAGAACAACTCGGACTGGTACTTCTACCGGGAGCTGGCCGCCGCGGTGCGCCATCTGAGCCTGGGCGGCTACTGCCAGACCCACATCAGCAACCGGTTGATCTTCTACGACCTCAAGGACAACGACACCTTCGAGGCCCATGGGACCAAGGCGCTCCACTTTCTCCGTTCGGCCCTGATCCATCTGGCACCGGTGATCCTGGCCGAGGCTCAACGACTCCGGATTCCCATCCCCGATGACGATTACAGCATGGCGGATTTTCCCGGGGTGACGACCAGCGAGCAGTTGGCCTACGACATCTATGACACCAACAAGGATCTCCAGAAGAAGAACATCATCAAAATCGCCAGTGAATTGCTTCATATCGCCAGTAATTTTGATGCGTTGGGCCTTTTTGAGCCCGTGGGCATCGAAGAGATCCGACGCATGGTGCCCGACCGGATCAACGAGGTGGAGATCCGACGCTTCGAGATGTTGGTGCACAATCTCCAGTCCTCTTTCGACACCTACGTCATCCACGGCGGCTACCGGTTCGGTGACCGTAAGCTCAAGGCCCTGCGGGGCCATTTCTCGGTGGTCTTTCACCTGTTGCAAATGATCGGGCGCCTGCTGCATTTCTACGAGCGCCACCTCCATGAGGCCGGCTACAAGTCGATTTACAAGCAGGTGCAGGATCGTCTCGCCTCGCTGGTCAATCCGGAACAGTTGCTCGATTGCACCATCAACTACGGGCTGTACTGGGTCTGCTTCTACCTGAACAACGGCAGGCGCCTGGCCCAGGAAATCATGAACGAAAACATCGAGCGCAGCCGCATTGAAGTGGGCATTCCGCAGAAGCTCGGTTTTCACAGTCGCCCCAGCCTCCTGGTGGCCAAGATCGTGCAGCATTACGGCGGTCAGGTGGAAATGGTGGTGGGGCAGGATCGCTTCGATGCCAGCAGCGTCCTCGACCTGCAGTGGGCCGGTGGCAAGATCAACAAGGAGGGTGTCGCGCGAGTGCACTTCGAAGGGGATGTGCGCGCCCTGGCCGACATCGAGATTCTGGCTTCGGTGAACTACGGCGAGGATTCCATGGGAAAAGGAATCCCGTTGCCCAAGGCCCTCGATTACCTGCGCTGAGGTTTTTGAAACTGGAAACTGGAAACTGGAAATTTGCTTTTTTGGTTTTTTCCTCGCCTTTTCATCCTTTTAAACCCCGAACCCCCAAACCTTGAACCTTGAACCTTGAACTCCCCACCTTGCCTTCCCCATCTTCCCCAGTCTCAACCGCCGCCGTCATCGTGGCCGGCGGGCGGGGCGTCCGCATGGGCGCCGCGGTGCCCAAACAGTACCTGGCGCTGGCCGGTCGGCCCATCCTGGCGCATACCCTGGCCGCTTTTCAGGCGGTGGAAGAGATCGGGCGCATCGTGCTGGTGCTGCCGGCCGAAGATGTTCGGGAGCAGGGGGGGCAAATCCTCCTGGACGACGCCCCGCGCATCCCGGTGACGGTGGTGCCCGGAGGAAGCGAGCGCCAGGGCTCGGTGCAAAATGGTGTCGCGACCCTGACGGACCTGGGTGACGAGGCCGTGGTGTTGATCCACGACGGGGTGCGGCCGTTTGTGGCGCCGGAGTTGATCCGGCGCCTGATCCCGGCCGCGCGGCATTGGGGCGCGTGCATTCCGGTGGTACCGGTGACCGAGACGGTCAAGCGGGTCGATGCGCGGGGAATCATCGTGGCCTCTGCGGACCGCGGACCGTTGCGGCTGGCCCAGACTCCCCAGGCCTTCCGGCTGGGGATCTTTCGCAGAGCGATTCAGGCGGCGAAAACATCGGGGCTGAAGGCCACCGATGATGCCGCGCTGGTGGAGGCGGCCGGCGGAAAGGTGCATACCATCGCAGGGTCGCGTTTCAACCTGAAGATCACCACGGCCGAAGACCTGGCCCTGGCCGAGGCGATGCTGGCAGCCGGCGGGTATTGACCGCCGTTGCGATCATGGGATAAGATCGATTTTGATAATTTTTTTAACACACTGAAATTAAAAATAACTTTTAAGGACCGGACCTTGACCGCCTACCAGATCTTTGCCATTCGCGCCGTACTGGGGATCGTGTTTGCCGTGGTGCTCCTGCGGTTCTTCTTCCCCGGTGCCGGAATTGTCTACATCGCCGGTCTGGGGATTTTTCTCGTGGGCATGGCCTATATCACCGAAGCTTGGCGCCGTAAGCGCCGGGCCAAGGAGCGGGAGCCGAAATCATCCTCATGAAACGTATCGTACTAGGCACCGCCGGCCATATCGACCACGGCAAGACCTCCTTGATCAAGGCGGTAACCGGGGTCAACACCGACCGGCTCAAGGAAGAACAGGCTCGCGGCATCACCATCGAACTCGGGTTTGCGGCCCTGGCGCTTCCCAGCGGGCTGCGCATCGGGATCGTGGACGTTCCCGGACACGAAAAATTTGTCAAGAACATGGTGGCGGGGGCCACCGGTATCGATATCGTGGTGCTGGTCATCGCCGCCGATGAAGGCGTGATGCCCCAGACCCGGGAGCACATGGAGATCTGCACCCTGCTGGGCGTTCATCACGGGTTTGTCGCCTTGACCAAGGTGGACATGGTCGATGAAGAGATGCTCGAGCTGGCCACGGAGGACGTCAAGGATTTTCTCGCCGGCAGCTTTCTTGAAAAGGCACCCATCATTCCGGTCTCATCGGTCACCGGCGTGGGCATCGAGGATTTCATCTCTACCCTGGATGCCCTGGCGGCCAAGGTCCCTTCCCGCGAGCCCACCGGCTTGTTTCGCCTGCCGGTGGATCGGGTCTTCACCATGAAAGGTTTCGGCACCGTGATCACCGGCACCCTGAGCGGCGGGCGCGTGCGGGTGGGGGATCCGGTGATGCTCTATCCGTCGGGGCTCACGAGCAAGGTGCGGGGTATCCAGGTGCACAACGCCGTGGTGGAAGAGGCCTTGGTGGGTCAGCGCACCGCCATCAATTTCCAGGGGCTGGAAAAATCCGCGGTGGAACGCGGTGAGGTGATCTCTTCGCCGGGAGCCCTGGTTTCCAGTTTCATGGTCGACGTGTCCCTGAACTATCTGTCCAGCAACAAGAAAGCCGCCAAGAACCGAACCCGGGTGCGCTTTCACACCGGCACCAGCGAGGTGCTCGGCGTTCTGGTGTTGTTGGATCGGGAGGAGCTTGAACCGGGCCAGACGGTTTCGGCCCAGTTGCGACTGGATACGCCGGTGGCCTTGGTCAGGGACGACCGCTACGTGCTGCGCAGCTATTCACCGGTGCGCACCATCGGCGGGGGCAAGGTGCTCAACCCGATCCCGCCCAAGCACAAGCGCAACCGGCCCGAAGTCGCTGAAGCCTTGGCCGTGCTGCAAGACGGGACGCCGGAGCAGGTGATGGCCCAGCACTTGGCCGACGCGGATGTCAAGGGGGTCTCGCTGGGGCATCTGCGGTTGATGACCAACCTGGCTGACAAGACCCTCGAACAGGTGCTGCAGAAGCTCATGACCCGGCGCACGGCCCTGGTGATCGACCGCGAGGCGCAGATCTACATTCACGGCGACACCTTCGAGCGGCTCAAGCAGCAGTGCCGGGGGGCCTTGGAAAACTATCACCGGGCCAATCCGCTGAAGGCGGGGATGCCCAAGGAGGAGCTCAAGGGCAAGTTCCCGCGCGGAGCCCGCGCCAAGCTCTTTACCCTGGTACTCAACCAGATGGTCAAGGACGGCAGTCTGGTGGTGGAGGAAGAGGCGGTACGTCTGGCGGACCACCGGGTGTCGCTGGCGGCAGACCAGAGCGCGCTGCAGGAGCGGTTCCTCCAAGCTTACCGCCGGGACGGGTTGCAGCCGCCCTATTTCAAGGAGCTGTGCAGCGAGGCCGGGGTGCCGCCCAACCAGGCCAAGGACGTATTACAGCTTCTTGTCAACGCGGGTGAGCTGGTCAAGGTGAAGGAGGATCTCTACTTCGAGCGTGGGGCCATCGATGCGCTCAAGGCCCGTTTGGTGGAATTTTTGAAGACCAATGGCGAGATTTCCACCCCTCAGTTCAAGGACATGACGAGCGTGTCGCGCAAGTACCTCATTCCCTTGGCCGAATACTTCGACAGTCAGAACGTCACCATTCGCATCGGCGATATCCGCAAACTGCGTCGCGCCGGGTAAGGGGGCGCCGTTGGAAACGCAGTGTCTCTTTTTTGCATCCCACGGCATACCGATCCGGCGAATGAAAACAATGAAGGGTGGTTTCCGTGGGTGGTGTTTTCGTGGTAAGTTACTGTATGCGGTGACGATGCGGATTTTGCGGAAAATTTTTCGGATGCCCCATTGCCACGCAACCACCAAGCCAGGTTATGCGGCGAAAGACAGCCCGAAATTCCCTTAAACCTTGAATCTGGAACGCGCCGCAGGCGCCTCCGCGGCCGGAACAGCGCCGGAACGGGATCAGCCATCAACCTTAAAGAGAGAAGATTTTAGCATGGAAGAGCCAATGGACCATACAACGGCGTCGGACGAAAATACGTCGAAGGATTTCAAGCAGTTCGCCACCAAACGGATCGTCGTGGTCGTCCTGCTGGCACTGGTGATCTTGTGGGTGATCGCCACGGTGGCCGGCTTTTTCTCCGTCAGCAAGGAACTGGCCAGTGGACCGGCGCATTCCACCGCGGAGGCGCTGCTCGCGACCAGTGAAACGATTTCCCATGGAACCACGGGGACTTCGGCGTTGCATGACAGCGCCGCGGAACACGCTGCGCCGGCCGTCCAGCCCGGCCCGAGTCCCCACGCCGCCACGCCGGTCCAAGGCTCTGCGGGGGACCAGGCCGCACCCGTTGCTCATGGCGATTCCGGAACGGCCACGGGGGCCCATGCCCCAGTGACCAAAGCCCCGGCAGGATCGAGCCACGGTACTTCTTCAAGTGTTTCTTCCGGTCATGCCGCCCCGGCGGGTCACGCGCCCCAAGCAGAACAAAGCGCTCCCGGCGAGCATGCGGCGCCGAGCGGGCACGTCGTTTCTCCCGCTGCCGGTCACGGGGTCGCCCCGGCGGAACCCCAGGTTCCCGGGGTAGCGCTGGTGGATGCGGTGATCAAACCGATGAAGCATGAGCTCTATGATCGCTTCTGGGGTTGGCGGCCCAACGATATCCTCAATTTCACCGACAACGTGAACAACTACCAGCTCGGGGTCCTGGAAGTCACCCGGCGCACCGCCGTCATTCTGGCCGAGCGCATCTCCCGGGCCGGGAGCACCGAATCCTTCGACAGGAACCTGGAAAACGCCATGAACTGGTTCATGGTGTCGGCGGACAAGTACTGGTTTCCGTCCCCGGAGGGCAAGTACAAGGAGGGATTGAAGGAATTTGCCGCCTACCGTGACCGGCTCAAGATCGGCAACGCCCGTTTCTGGACCCGCACCGACAGTCTGATCCCCCTGCTCATCGCTTACGAGGACTTGCTGGGCAGTTGCGACGAGAACCTCGTCAAGGCTACGGAGGATGACGGCTCGGAGGTGAGCTTCTTCGCCGCCGACGACTACTTCTTCTACGCCAAGGGCGTGGCCAACGCCTTATACGAGATTCTGCACGCGGTGGAGCAGGATTTTTATGTTACCCTCGAGGCCCGCCGTGGCCTTGAGGTGCTCCACCATGCCATCGAGTCTTGCCATCATGCCATCGAGATCGATCCCATCATCATCACCAACGCCAGCCTGAGCGGGATTCTGGCCAACCACCGGGCCAACTTGGCGGCCCCCATCAGCCACGCCCGTTTTTATCTGGGCGTGCTCATCGAGACCCTGTCCACTTGAAACCGCTGACCCATCCATCGTCTCCGGTGCGCTGTCCCTGGCCCGGAGACGATCCTTTGTATGTCCGCTATCATGACGAGGAGTGGGGCGTTCCGTTGCACGACGACCATCGCCTGTTCGAAGCCCTGATCTTGGACGGGGCCCAGGCGGGGTTGAGCTGGCTGACCATCTTGAAAAAGCGCGACAACTACCGCCGAGCCTTCGAGGATTTTGATCCGGCCCGGGTGGCCCGTTACGGTGAAGAGAAGATCGGCGCCCTCATGGCCGATGCCGGCATCGTGCGCAACCGGCGCAAGATCGACGCCGCCGTCACCAACGCCCGGGCCTGCCTGGAGGTGCAAGCGGCTTTCGGCAGCCTGGATGCGTACCTGTGGCGTTTCGTGGAAGGAAAAACCGTGCACAACGCCTGGCGCACCATGGATGAAGTCCCCACCGAGACCGCCGTTTCCAGGACGATGAGCCGTGATCTGAAGCAGCGGGGTTTCGCCTTCGTCGGTCCCACCATCTGCTATGCGCTGATGCAGGCGGTGGGGATGGTCAACGATCACCTGGTATCCTGCTTTCGGCACGCGGAAATTAAACAAGAGGGAAAATAGGGCGGGAATGGGTGACAGCCGCGGGAGGGATCCCTCGTTGCTCGCGTTGCTCGGGATGACAAAAAAGACGCCCGATGTGACACGTTGAAACTGGAAACTTGAAATTTGAAACTTGGAGTATCCGGCAACATCTATCCTTTTGACATGGACCCCGGGTCAGTGCCCGGGGTGATGGCAGAGGATGGCACCATTCGTCTCTTCTCTCTCGTCATTCCTGCGAAAGCAGAGCCTGCCCTGGACTTGATCCGGGGAATCCATGTCATCAGGCGAAAAGTTTCACGAAGATATAAAACATAATTTTGGTGCGTGATAGTTTTAATGGATTGAAAATATTTATTAATTTATCTTTTCTTGAAAGATTGCATCATGTCCGGATGGCGGCAACACACCGTTGAAGGGATCAAGGAAGGTCTGGCCAGAGGCTGGCGCAGCTACCTGTGGGTACTGAAACTGATTCTGCCGATTTCCCTGCTCACCGCCCTCCTCGAGTACAGCGGTATTCTGGGGTACCTGGACGGTCTTCTGGCCCCGCTGATGGGGTTCATGGGACTGCCGAGCATCGCGGCCTTTCCCATCGTGGCCGGGGCCCTGGCCGGGGTTTACGCCGGCGTGGCCGCTCTGGCGGTACTCCCGCTCACCCAGGCCCAGATGACCTTGGTGGCCATTTTCGTTTTGATTGCTCACATGCTGATCCAGGAGGGGATCATTCAGGCCCAGTCGGGCTTTCACCTCGGCAAGGCCACGGTGGTGCGTCTTTCCGCCGCTGTGGTGACGGTGACACTGTGCAGTTTTTTCCTGGACACCGGTACCGATCCGGTGGCGGCGGCACCGGCGGTGGCCACGGTGCGTCCCGCTCTGACTGAAATGCTGGGCAACTGGTTCATCGCCATGGCCTGGCTCAGCCTGAAAATTTTGTGGATCGTGATGAGCATCATGATCGGTTTGGCCTGGATGCGGCGTTTTGATCTGGTTCCCCACCTGGTGAGATGGATGCGGCCGGTGCTGGCGCTGCTGGGGTTGGGGCCACGGGTCGGGGTGCTGTGGCTCTCGGCGGTACTTTTCGGGGTGACCTACGGGGCCGCGGTGATCGTGGAGGAGTTTCGTGCCGGCAGCTTTGAACAGCAAGAGATCGAACGCCTTCACGTGTCCATCGGTATCAACCATTCCATGGTGGAAGACCCGCTGCTCTTTCTGCCCCTGGGCATCGGAATTTTTTGGCTCTACGTGCCCCGGTTCATCGCGGCCATGGTGGCGGTGCGAATCTACAACGCCATCGAAGCCCTGGCCCTTGGCCGGCGCCTGCGGGCTCATCGGCAGGCCTAGGGGGCATTTTTCAACCATCTGCTTGCTGCGTTAACGGAAAAAACCGTTATCGGTTAATAGTTATCAGTAAAAAAATCAAAACACCGACAACCGCCACCCGATAAACCGATCACGGGCCCCTCTTGTGGCGGCAATTGAGAAGAGATCCCTCGCTGGCGCTCGGGATGACAACTCGAAATTGGAGATTTGAACTGGGGATTTTCGGCAACCTTCAGCCGTTCGAAATGGACCCCGGGTCTTCGCCCGGGGTGACGAGCTGCTGAAAAACACCGGAGAGCGCCTGGCCTGATCCCTGCTCCGGTCCCATCCCGTCATTCCGGGGTCCGGTCTCATTCCGTCATTCCGGGCTTGACCCGGAATCCATGTTCATCGGAACGAGTCGGCGGAAGGGTTGCCGGAAGGTGCAGAATATCTTCGGCAACCTTCAGCCGTTCGAAATGGACCTCGGGTTCGTCCCTGAGGTGACGGCCGCTGAAAGAAATCGGGCTACTTATCCGCGAATCTTAGGGTAAAGGTCCTCCCAGGTTGGATTGAATCGCTCGACCAGCTCGATTTTCCAGATGCGTTTCCAGCGCTTGAGCCGTTTTTCCCCCTCAATGGCCGATTGCATGTCTTCATGGATTTCGTACCAGACGAGGTCGTGAGTTTTATAGCGCGCTGAAAATCCCTCAACCTGGTTGTTTTTGTGTTGCCATATGCGCTTTACCAGATTTGAGGTGACACCGATGTACAAGGTCCCCCGTGGCTTGTTGGCCAGGATGTAGACAGCTGGCTGGCGCATCGGTAACTCAACTGTTACTGGATATTCAATGGTTTCGTCAGGACTGGGGGATTAGCTCCGTTTTTGTAACATTCGTTTTCGTGTACGTCATCACCGTGTACGTCATCACAACGAAAGGCTCAATCCATTTTTATCAGACGGAAGATATCCAAAAGAATTCTCCGGGAATCTTCAGCCCTTCGACATGGACCCCGGGTCTTCGCCCGGGGTGACGGCAGAGGAGGGGGGCATGGACCCCGGGTGCGTCATCCCGGACTTGATCCGGGACCGGGGTAACGATCTTCTGAAAAACACCGGACAGGGCCTGTCCTGCTTCTGGGTCCGGCTTCATCCCGTCATTCCTGCGGAAGTAGAGCCTGCCCCGGACCCCGGATCATGTCCGGGGCAGGCACGATCCGGGGGAATCCATATTCGTCCGGCCTTATTCCGTCATTCCTGACTTGATCAGGAATCCATTTTTATCGGAACGAGACGGCGGAAGGGTTGCCGGAAAGAACCGGAATATCTCCGG
>JACDJA010000898.1_pt1 | contig 28823 bp, 33 predicted proteins | sample 7449241 | NCBI WGS metagenome assembly JACDJA01 (sample SAMN14253289, study PRJNA609438) | sludge metagenome | isolation source: initial anaerobic sludge | collected 2018-12-20 | reverse complement strand
CGTAAAATGTCTATATGGCAGTGAAAAAACCGTTGGTATCTTATGGGTAACTACAAGTACCGTCGTCTCGAGTTGAGAGCATGCATTTTCCAAAAGATCCCATATAACACCCGATGAGTAATCATCCAAGTTTCCTGTCGGTTCATCTGCTAGGATAATAAGAGGGGTTTTAGCCAAGGCTCTAGCAACACCAACTCGTTGTTGCTCTCCACCACTCAACTCCAAAGGAAACCTATTGGCATGCTCTGAGAGTTTTACATGCTTAAGTAATCTTTGTGCTTGTGTCTTTTGTACATCAAGGGAGAAGCCTGCTATCATAAGCGGTAAGACAACATTTTTTGCCACATTCCACTCATTGATAAGCTTATAGTCTTGAAAAATGATGCCAATATGTGTTCTAAGCTCCTGGAGTTTTCTTCTTGGAATTGCTTTCATCTCCAATCCACCCACCATCAAACTTCCGTCTGTCGGTTGGAGATTGCCGTAGAAAGATTTTAAAAGTGTTGACTTGCCACTACCACTTCTTCCTGTGATAAATACAAACTCTCCTCTTTTGATGGAAAATTTTGCATTTTGGATTATCTTCTTTTTCCCTTCATCATAGGAGAGACTTAAGTTCTCAGCATGAATGACATTCGCCATTTAAAAACTCCTTCATAGTATTATGAGCTGACATATTTGCGCTTGAACCTATGGGTTCATAAGGATAGTAAGTGCTTTCTTTCTCCGATATCAAAATATATTTTTGTTCCGGTTTAGCAAAATCTCCAAAAGCACATCTCACCAAAAATGCATCTTCTGCTATCGTGTAATATCTTTCAAAATGAAAGAAATATCGATCTCTAACCTGAGGCTTTTTGGGTAGATTTTGTATCATGGTTTTATTATATCTTAAATCACAAAAAGAAAAACTGTATTGACTCTTTTTTTCCTCCGAATCTTCATCACAAAAAAGTGTGAGATCATAGATATTTTTCTCTTGAAGTAGCCATCTCGCTTCATATTTACTCACAATTGGCAGTGTGTGATTCTTTTTTACTTCAAATCTACATCGACTTGGCATACTGAAAATCTCAAAGGCATACTCATAATATTTTTGACTATCGGTACGAAGCTCCAAAGTACCCTCTTTTTTGAGCACACGCAAGCTCTCATTTATAAAATCCTCACCGATAACTCTTCTATGCGGTTTTTTATCCCAAGGTACCGGAAAATGAACATAGATATTTGTGCAGATATTTGAGGGGAGTATCTCTAAAAAGAGTCTAGCATCATAGTTAACGACAAAGATATTTGTAAGCCCTTGTATCTCTATCTGTTTTAGAAGCTGACCTGCCGAGGGGGTATGTATCTCCAATCCTATAAAAAGTTTTTGAGGATTGTTTTTTGCCTGATAGAGGATATGCCGCCCGCTTCCAAAACCAACTTCAACCGCCACCTCACTATAAGATGTTTCAAAGTCGATAAAATCCTCAATTTTTTTATAGTATGCCGAGGCAAAAAGCGGTGAGCGTTTCTCTTTTTTATTTTCAATGTTTGATTCGATAACATCTAGTCCTAAAGCCTTGGCACAAAGCTCTATGGACTCCTTGAGTGTTGTAAGATTGAGCGGTCTTGTTGTCTTATCGTATTTTAACAGTGCACCGTTTTTCACTTTTTTATAGAGCAAAAAAAATCGCTCATCTTTATGCTCGATCGCCAAAAGTGCTTCATCCCTACTTGAAGATGTTGCGACAAATTGTATAATCTCTTGTGCATCTTTCGCTCTTTTTTTGAGTGTATCTACACCTATATCTTCTACTCTAATATGTGGCATTAAAAACCTCTTTTATCGCCTCTTTTTCAATCATCTTAAACGCATCCTCACCAAACTCTTTTTGAATGTATGTTTGCATATCCTCAAAAATCGGTGCTTCAAACTCCATCATCTCTCCACTTGCAGGATGCCTAAAATAGAGTGCTCTAGCATGCAAAAAAACTCTTGGCATATCCGCACCTCTATATCCATAGAGCGTATCGCCCAAGATGTGTCTGCCAAGATGAGCAAGATGCACTCTTATCTGATGCGTTCTTCCCGTAAACAATTTTGCTGCTATCAGCTCTTGTTGATTGTTGCTCTGCTTAATCTTCGCGAAAGAGCTCTTTGCACTCTTACCACCCTCTACGACCCCCATTTTAAGCCTATTGGAGGGGCTTCTAGCTATGGGTGCCTCGATAGTAGTTGCCTCTTTAAGTGGATAATCAATAATTGCCAAATAATACCTTCCCATAGTTTTATCTTCCAACTGACGACTAAGGGCTTCATGTGCTTCATTTGTCTTGGCTATAACCAAAGCACCCGTAGTCTCTTTATCTATCCTATGCACTATCCCATGACGCTCTTCTCCGCTGATAGTTGAGAGCGAGATGCCTTTACAAATCAACCAATCAACAAGCGTAGGCTCCTTAACACTTGGAGCAGGATGCACGACAAGTCCACTTGGCTTATTGATAACAAGTAGATGTTCATCTTCATAGATGATGGCGACATCAAAATCTACAGTAACATCTTTTCGTTCTTCAGGCTCAACGATCTGATACTCTATGGCATCGCCCTCAGATACTTTTTGGCTTGTTTTAGTGATGACCTTGCCATTAACTTTTACAAGTTCTTTTTCTATGAGCTTTTCAACTTGATTGCGACTTGCGCCCATATGTGTTGAGAGTACCTTATCTAAACGGTCACTCTGCGAAGGATAAAATGACTCTACACTCATACATCATCCCTCTGCCATCGCGCCTGATCCAAAAGAGTGTCATCGTGGATATGCTCAAAAGATGCTTGTATCATTTTAAAGATATTTTTTTGTTTGCTCTCCATCTCTTTGAGCCACTCTTTTGTAGCCTCTCTTGCATGAGGCATTTTGACATTTTTCATCATTGCAGGGCATGCCTCATCTCCAATTGTGCGAAGATTATTATCATCAGCAAATGCACGAAGCTGTGACTCTCTTGCAAGGATAAGCGGACGAATGAGATGAACACCTCTTTTTGTCTTGTATATGGGCGCTAAACTTCTCATGGAGCCATTATAGAACATATTCATAAAGAAGCTCTCCACAGCATCATCAAAATGGTGACCAAGTGCTATCTTATTAAAACCGTTTTGCTCAGCGTAAGTATAGAGTGCACCTCTTCGCATCCGTGAAAAATAACTGCAAAATGAACTATTTTCCCTGATAGTATCGTTTGATATCTCAAAAATATTTGTCTCATAGACATGGTGTGTTATCTCATGCTCTAGGCAATGTTGATGCAAAAGATCATAATTCTCACCCGGCATTCCATAACTTACCGTGCACGCTTCAAATGTAAATTTAAAAGGCGCATGGCGTTCTATATGCTTTAGGAAATGAACCAAAGTAAGCGAATCTTTACCACCACTAAGCCCAACTAAAACTTTATCACCCTCTTGTATGAGCTTATAGGTTGCATTTGTTTTACCTACTGTGCGCAGAAGTTTCTTACTTATATTTATATTATCTTGCAATGTTTTCCAGCCTATAAGGGAAATTTGGATTTTTGTATTTTTCTAGCAAATGATATGGAATAACAAACGGCTCTTCACAGCATCGCATAGCTCTAGCGAAAATAGGTGTAATAGCTAAACCTTTCTCAGTTGCATACCATGAGGGAAAATCCCACAACTCTTCATCTGTATAATCACAATCATCCGGATCAACCTTCTCATTTGGATCCCATCCCTGAGATTCAAAGACCAATTTTTTTATCTTGGGAGCAAAATGCTCGTTTCTATATTTTGCATATGCGCTAAATGCTTCACCACTATCTCCCCATATATATTTTGGCGGAATAACATCAAAAGCTAAAATTTCATCTATCTCATACCTTGTACCGCTTTTAAGTTCAATCAAACTGCCATATGAACTAAAATCGGGATGTGCGCCACCACAATAATAACTTTCAAGGCTACTAATAGATATAAAATCATCACTTAAAAATTCCACTTCAATCGAGGTAGTTTCCATACCGCTTCCGTAATTATGGGAGCTAGTGCATGTTAAGTGATTTAAAGCAAAATTTTTATGCTCTTCTTCAAGCCTTTGGTTGAGTTTTTGATATTTATTAGTATCAAATTCTACTCTTGGATATTCAACATCGCTGTGTACCTCTTGCATCCAAACGATTTGTTTCTCGTCTGCACTTTTTTCAATCTTTGATCTCTTAAATGTAAGATGATCTTCTCTATATTTTGTATAACAAAGCGGTGTAATATCGAGTAAAACCTGAAGTGAAGTTTTGCTATTTTGATGCCAACTGCCTTTGAGCTTATTGCCAATCTTTGTGAGCATAAAATGCTCTTCTTCTTGACCTTCATGATGATCTAAATCGATTGTATATCCATTTTCATTTACATTACATTCACCCATTTGTATATCCATTAATTGCGAATCATAATAATAACGCATATCACATGTATCACCATAGTCCGACAACAAGATATGGATATCTAGATTTCCGAGTTTACCGTATGCTTGAATATCGTCAGCACTTATAGAAAGGATTCCAAAAAGAAAACCTAAGAAAATTTTTTTCAAATCTTTTCCACCATATGTATGATAAAATCGGCACTTATCTTCGCGCTACTCTCTAAAAAAGTATCAAAATCAAATCCAGCATCATCATCAGCACTATCACTAATGGCACGGAGGATAAAGAAAGGAATATTAAGTGCATTGCAAACAACAGCCACACTCGCACCCTCCATCTCAAGAGCATGCGCATTAAATGTATCTTTGACCCATTCTTTTCTCTCAGTGCTAGCTACAAATTGATCTCCCGTGGCAATCACCCCCTCTTTAAGAACAATTCCTTTGCTTTTAGCAACCTCTTTCGCTATGTCACGCAATTTCACATCACTCACGATGCAGACATCACCCTCAGGAACAAAACCATAAGGATGTCCAAAGGCGGTGATATCAAGATCATGTTGGCATAAACCATCTGCGATGATAAGATCACCCACTTTCAAATCCTCATGAATCGCCCCCGCAACACCCGAGAAGAGCAATACTTCACAACCAAACTTCTCTATGAGAAGCGTAGCAGTGAGTGCCGAAAAGACTTTACCAATCTTCGAGTAAGCAATCACAATATCTTTGTCTTGATATCTACACTCATAGAAGACATTATTTGCATAACTCACTGCTCTTGCTTCATTCATGTAAGACAAAAGTGGCTCTATCTCCTCTTGCATCGCTCCTAAAATTGCTATTTTCATCGAAGTTCTTTAAGCGCGTTTATGGTTGCTTCAAGAGATGCCATATCGCTTACATTAAAATGAGGTTTTGTTGTTGAACTTTTATTTAAACCCTTAAGAACATTGCCATGTCCAAATTCTATATAACAATCGACCATATCATCTATATTTTTTACAGACTGCTTGTAAAGCACGGGCATTACAAGTTGTTTTGGTAAAAGCTCAAGTGCCTCAGCTTTTGTACTGTAAGGTTTTGCCGTAACATTTGAGACAACCGGAGCTATGAAATTATCTTTGAGCATTTGGGATAGTTTTGCTTCAAGAGGCTCTGTAGCACTATCTAAGAGTGGACAATGCGAAGCAACCGACATGTTGAGAAGCATTGCTCTTTTTGCTCCTGCACTTTTAAGCACATCAACCAACTCTTCGAGGTCTTTTTTGATACCTGCTATGACAATCTGACCATCACTATTATAATTGACCGCCCAAACTTGCTTGCCCTCTTCTCTTGCCTTTTGACAAACATCTTCCACGACACCATCTTCAAGTCCAAGCGAAACTAACATGCCTACTTCTTGTTTCGAACAAGCATCGCTCATCAACTTGCCACGAAGATTAACAAGTTCAACTGCATCGATAGCATCGATAGCTCCACTTGCCACGAGTGCACTAAACTCACCGAGTGAATGCCCCATAGTAAGCGTAGGGACAATGCCTGTTTTTTTTGAAAAAAGTCTATTTGCAATAGCACTAATCAAAAGAATTGCAGGTTGTGTAAATTCTGTTTGAGCTAGATTTGCATTTTCTGTAAATAGAAGCGTTTCAAAATCAATCCCCGTTCTCTCTTTTGCAACAGCAAACATCTCTCTTGCCTCACTTGAATTTTCAAAAAAATCTTTTCCCATGTTTAGAGCTTGTGAGCCTTGCCCCGGAAATACAAATGCACATTTTAGAGACATACAACTATCCTTTTTGTTATTAAAAAATTATCTTGATATTGTAGCACGCAAAGAGTAAAAAGGGGATTTTAAAAAAGTGAGGTAGCGGGCAAAAGCCCTTGATTAGTGGCAGTGACCTCCACCACAACAGCTACCTTCACTATGATCATCACAACAAGCAACTTGACCGGAAAGAGCTTCATCATCTGTCGCTGCTCTTACATCAGCTATAGTTATTGCGAACAAAAGATCTTTGCCTGCTAAAGGATGGTTAAAATCAACAGTGACAGTCTCATCATCAAAAGATTTTACAGCTACCTGAACTGTTTGTCCGTCTTCTCCTTGACCATGAAGTACCATGCCCTCTTTGAGATCGATTCCTGCAAATTGTTCTTTTGGTAAAACTTGGATGGCATCAGGATTTAACTCTCCGTAAGCCTCACCTGCTTTTACTGTTATAGAACTACTCTCACCTTTTTTCATGCCAATAATTTGACTCTCAAGACCAGGAATTATATGTCCTTTTCCTGTGATAAATTCCAAAGGAGCGCCGCCTTTATTTGAATCGATAATCTCACTTCCGTCGGCTTCTGTTAGCTCGTATTCGATACCGACTACGCAGTTTTTCTCTTCTATCTTCATGTGTTCTCCCAATTATTAATGTATCTGTAATTTTAGCTAAGCAAACTTTAGCAAGCCTTATCCTTGCAATTTAATCAGACTATTTTTGTCTTTTATAAAATTAGAGATTCTTAAGCTTCTCTTTGGCGATGTTTGCACTATGTTTATTTGGGTATTTAGCAACGACTGCCTCATAGAAGAGTTTGGCTTGAGATTTATCATCGATACTCTCTAATGAGATTCCTGTATGCAATAAAAGTGTATCCATGTAGCTTGCATCATCATCCATGCCAACGCTTTTTTTATAGTAAAATATAGCATCTTTATACTCTTTAGTGTAGTAGGATATCTCACCAAGATAATAGTTTGATTCAGCACTCTTGTATCCATTCTTATCTACTGTACTAAAGAGCTCTTTTGCATCTTTATACTTCATATTTCTATAAAAAGCTACTGCCTTCCCAAAAAGCTCTTTGTTGCCAACAGAAGACTCTGTCGGTGTCTCTTTCTTGGTAGGTGGTGTCACTGCAGGATTTGTATTTTTTTTACCTAATGCTCTGTAGAACTCATCTTTTTTAACATAGCTTTGATTGATCTCATCAATCATTGCAGCCAGCTCTTTTAGAAGTTTTTCCTGATTTGTCGATGAGCCGTTTTGCTCTAGAGAAGAGAGTTCAGCAAGTTTTGCATTAATCCCCTCTAGTACCGTGGTTAATCCGTCAAGTCTATTATTTTGTTCAATAATTTTTTGCTCAAGCTCATAGATTCTTGTCTCATTTCTTTGCACATTATCATCCAAAGAACTTGCCGATAAAAACAATGAAGCAAAAAATAAAAGAGTTAAATATCGCATGCGATACTCCTATCTAGAGACTCTAAGATCCACTCTTCTGTTTCTAGAATAGCATATCTCCGTCGGCTCATTACATACCGGGCTGCTCTCACCGAGACTTACAAGAACAAATTTATCCCCACTTATCCCTTTTGATACAAGTGCCTCTTTGACGGCTTTTGCTCTTTTAAGACCAAGTGCATAGTTATATTCATCCGTTCCAAATTCATCACAATTACCCTCTATTTTTATCTTAGAGCCGCCTATATTTTCGATATTGTCTGCATTTTTGGCAATATAATTATACATATCGCTCTCAACATTATAGGCTCCAAATGAAAAGTAGATACTTTGAAAACCATCGCCACTACTATTATATCTTCCATCTATCATAGCACCATTTGGAGAAGAGCTGATACCATCACCTTCAGCCGTACTTACACTCTCACCATTAAACCCGGTTGCATCACTCACATTACCGGAAAGATTTGGAGCCTTTTGTGCGCAACCTCCGAGTAGAACTAAAACAGTTATAGATAAAATTAGATTTTTTTTCATTGTGTTCCTTTTTGATATTTTGAGATATTATAGCATTAGTAATATTATTTACCAATCAATTGATTGCACTTTTTTACCGTTTAGTGTAAAGAGTTCGCTCTGCTTCGTTTCAAGATTGATATACCCTATCTGACTCGCGTCTCTTGAATTTTTCACAAATAATACAACCTTGCCGTTCGTTGAGAATCTTGGGTATTGATTTTCGCCTGAAGCAGTAAGAGGATAGACATTGCCGCCACTTGAGTTTGCGAGATAGAGATTGAAAGTATTGCCACTTGATGCACTTGATGTCTCTCTTGAGGCATAGACTATCTTATCTCCAAAAGCATCACATTGATTATTGTTTTTTCCTCGATTAACAACAGGAACAACCGAAGAGCCGTTGATTGATTGCTTAAAGATATTTGCATATCCTAGTCTATTGGAGACAAAAATAATCCTACTCTCATCATCGACATATCTCCCCCCGACATCGATGCCACCAAAGTTTGTGATGCGTTTTTTGGCACCACTCATCACATCAATCTCATAGATATCCGGTTGACCTTCCGGCGCCATAGTTGCCAATATCTTTTCACCGTTTTCACTCACATCCGAGCAGACTAACATGCCGGCTGATGTAGCTATAGTATCTTTTTTACCATTATAGATATTGAGTCTGTAGAGTGTCGGTAAATTTCCTGAAAACGAAGTATAGTAAAAACTTTGCTGATCTTTATCTCCCCATTTTGGAAAGAGGTTTAAACCGCCTTTTATAATCGTCTTTTGATAATTTAAAGTATAATCTGCTAAAACTATCTCGCTTTTTCTAGGCTCTGTGTATCTTGAGAAGATAACATATCTATTGATCCACTCGATACTCTCAAGATTGAGAGCATCATTGATATCACTGATTGCTTTATGTGCCAGAAACGGATATTTAGATTGGACATTCATATTGTAGCTTTTTTGAAATACGGCGCTGCCGTTAGAAGCATTATAAAGAGCAACATAGAGACTGAGTCCTGCTTCGGTTGTCAATTTGTATTTGAGGATATATTGATATGATTTTAAGTTAGCCGGGATAACCGTAGAGTGAAAATCACCCTGAAGCTTCTCTTTGCTTGGAAGAAAGTGTCCACTCACTTTCATATCTGCAAGAAGTATGGAGTAAAATGTATCTCCTTTTAATCCTCCTAGTGAATCATTCGCCTCGATGATAGCGATGCTTTTTCTATTGTCACCGCCTTTTTCTATGCTAAATGTAGCATCTGCACCAAAAATAAAAGAACTTACGAACAAAAATATTAAAAACTTTTTCAAAACTATTCCTTTGCGATAAAATTTACATCTATTACTAAAGATCGAGGAGCACTGTGCGCACCCAATCCAACCTTTTGAAGACTTTCGAGATATTGTATCAGTCCTTCATTGAAAGCTTGATTATCTGAACTCCTTTTAAGAGTAAAAGTAAAATCTCCTGTAGGTTTGATAGTTAACACTACATTTGCCATCTCACCCTTAAATTCGCCCTGTTCACCCCATTGAGAAAGAAGCTCTTTCAATTTTGCTTTGTACTCATCTTCGATACCGCTTTGCGAATCTTCTTCACTCTCTTGAGCCTCATTGATTCTATCCATAGCACTCTTTTTTGGCTCTTGTTTGACCTCTTTTGGCTCGCTCACTTTAATGATATTATCGGCTTTCTTTTCAGGCTTTTGATCTGTTTTAACATCTTTAAAAAGATCATTTGTATCTACTGCTTTGGGTGTCTCTTTCTTTGGCTTTGGCTCTTCTTTTTTAGGTTTAGACTGCTCTTTTTTAGGCTCTACCTTTTTTATCTCTTTTGGTTGAGTGATATTGATATCTTTTGGTTTAGCTATTGGTTTTTGTATCTCTTTTTTTACTACTTTAGGCGTCTCTTTCTTTGGCTTTGGCTCTTCTTTTTTAGGTTTAGGCTGCTCTTTTGGTTTTGGCTCAATTTTAGGCTGAGGAGAATTGAGTGAAACCGATATCTTTTTTTGATCTTTTTTTACATAATTTTTTGCCTCATCACTCTCGTGATGATTAAAATAGTATATAAGTGAAAAAAGTGTGAGGAGGTATACACAAATAGCAGCAACAGCACTTATCCAGGGTCTATTTTCTATCATTTCGTCATCAACGATACATTTGCAAAACCGGCTTGTTTTATAACTCCAAGCATACGCATAACATCTTTATAGGGTAGTTGCTCATCTGCATAGATATATATCTCTGATTGCCTATCAATATCTTTTGCAAAAAGCGTAAAATCATCGGCGAATGTATCAAGCTTGTACTCTGATTTTTTATCGATACTGATACTTTTATCGCTACTTAAAACAACATCAATGCTTTTAAGCTTTTTAGCTGCAACACTTTTTGATCCATCCGGCAATGTAATTGTCTCTTGAAAAGTGATTGTGGGGGCTGTTATCATCAATATCGCCATAAGAACCAACATTACATCAACAAGTGGCGTAATATTTAGATCCGGATCATCATCCCAACTAAACATTTTAGCTCTCCTGATTGAGGTTCGATAACACCATTTTTGATTGAGATGAGAGTAAGGAGCTCAACTCGTACGCTTTTCTTTTGAGAATAAGATGGAAACTGTAGGCAAAAATTGCTACAAAAATTCCTGCAGCTGTTGCTATAAGTGCTTCTGAAATCGCAGGAGCAACAACACCAAGCGAAGCACTGCTTTGTGATCCGAGCGTACTAAAAGTCTCGAGTATTCCTACAACTGTTCCAAAAAGACCGATAAATGGAGAGGTTGATGCCATGATTGAAAGCAGTGTAAGATGTTTTGTTGATTGACGCACCATATCAGAGGATGCAGCTTCGAGTATATCTATATTTGGTTTACTGACTTTAGCTATATAGCTATAAAGAAGTGATTTTTTACTGACATTAAGAGATCGAGCCATATAGAGATCTTTGAGAGAGCTCTTCTCAATCTCAAGCCTTTTTGAGAGCACTACATATCTGTCAAAAAAAGCCCAAAATGTTGCAATGAAATAAGCAGAGAGGACGAGCAATACAAAAATGGTGATTGCGCTGCTCTGAGATAGATAATGAAAAAAAGTTTCAAAAAATCCCAATGGCTTTAGCCCCTTATCTTTTCTATTTTACTTACGGCTGTAGCTATCGTTGCATTGGTAGTTTCAGCACTTTTAAGAAGTTTTTTAGCTTCTTCGATAGCAGCAGCTATCTCATTATCATCGCCGGAAATAGCAACAGCACCGTCCACGATACAAAGCGTTTTCTCTTCATCAACTTTCACATAACCGGAGTTGATCGCTACGGCTATCTCTTTGCTCTCAGCAGTATCGATGACTATAACGCCTGTATCGAGGAGTGATACCAAAGTAGCATGTCCTGCCAATACACCAAACTCACCTTCACTCCCCGGGAGGGTTACTTGCTTGACATTATTATCAAAAATAACACCGCCGGGTGTGACAATTTCAAGCTTGAAAAATTCCATTCGTTACCCTTAAGAAGCTTTTGCTTTCATTTTTTCGTTTTTAGCCAATACTTCATCTATATTTCCTACCATATAGAATGCGGCTTCAGGCAGATCATCATATTTACCCTCTAAGAGACCTTTAAAGCCATTGATTGTATCTTCAAGTGTTACATATACACCGGGGCTTCCTGTAAATACCTCAGCAACATGGAACGGTTGTGAGAGATATTTTTCTATCTTTCTAGCTCTCTCAACAGTCATTTTATCCTCTTCGCTCAACTCATCCATACCAAGGATAGCGATGATATCTTGAAGGTCTTTATATTTTTGCAATATCTGTTGCACGCCTCTAGCAACATTATAGTGCTCTTCACCTAAAATATTCGGATCAAGCAAACGCGAACTAGAATCAAGTGGATCAACTGCGGGATAGATACCTTTCTCAGCGATTGATCTGTTAAGAACTGTTGTTGCATCAAGGTGAGCAAAAACAGAAGCCGGTGCAGGGTCAGTCAAGTCATCTGCCGGTACATAAACGGCTTGAACAGATGTGATTGAACCTTTTTTAGTCGATGTAATTCTCTCTTGAAGTGCACCCATTTCACGCGCCAATGTCGGTTGATAACCAACTGCTGAAGGGATACGACCAAGCAAAGCCGACATCTCAGAACCTGATTGAGCAAAACGGAAGATATTGTCAATAAACATCAAAACATCAAGCCCCATCTCATCACGGAAATACTCAGCCATTGTAAGACCGGTAAGTGCGATTCTGTTTCTTGCTCCGGGAGGTTCACTCATTTGTCCGTAGCACAGAGCAACTTTATCGAGTACATTTGACTCTTTAAATTCATAATAAAGGTCATTCCCTTCTCTTGTTCTCTCACCAACACCGGCAAATACAGAGAGCCCATCATGTGCATGCGCGATATTGTGGATAAGCTCTTGGATGATAACGGTTTTACCGACACCGGCTCCACCGAAAAGTCCAACTTTACCACCTTTTGAATATGGAGCAAGAAGGTCAACAACTTTGATACCCGTCTCAAAAACTTCAGTTTTTGTGCTTTGCTCTTCAAAAGTAGGAGGCTCTCTATGGATAGACCACATATTTTTAGCTTTCAACTCTTTGCCACCATCTATTGTTTCGCCGATAACATTAAATATACGACCAAGAACCTCTTCACCAACCGGTACTTGTATAGAATCGCCTGTTGCTCTGACTTCTTGCCCTCTTGAGAGCCCCTCTGTCATATCCATAGCGATGGTTCTAACACGATTATCACCAAGTTGAGCGGCAACTTCAAGCACCAACCTCACATCTTGACCATCAACCCTAATGGTCGTCTCTAATGCTTCATTTATCTCCGGAAGGTAATCGCTGAAATCAACATCAACTACCGGACCTAAAACTTGAATTATTTTTCCTATCATTTCTATTCCTCTCCTAAAAAATTATTTCATTGATTCCACACCACTGATAATCTCTATGAGCTCAGTAGTAATGGCTTCTTGTCTTGCTTTATTGTAAGATATAGTGAGTCTATTGACCATATCTTTCGCATTGTTTGTCGCTGCATCCATCGCCTGCATTCTAGCACTATGCTCTGCAGCAAGTGAATCTATAAGTGCATAATAGATGGAAAACTCTATATATCTTCTTACCAAATCTTCGAGTAGTGTATCATTATCATCCGGCTCCAACTCAAGATCCGATGGAGAGCACGATTCGCTGATACCAAGTTGACTTGGGTCGATAGGAAGCAGTTGATTCTCTCTTATTGCTTGCGTGATCATATTGACATAACCGTTATTGACCAAAACAACTCTTTGTGTTTTACCCGCTATAAAATCTGAAGCTACCTCTCGTATAAATTCTGAAGATTTTTCAAAATCAGGTGATGAGCTAAGACCTGCGATTTGATCGATCATATCGATTGCATTAAATCTATAATAATCGATTCCTTTTCTTCCAATCGCTCTTAATCTAACCTCTGTGCCCTCTTCTTTGTATTTAGCAATCAGTCTATTGACTCTCTTTATCGTTTGAGAGTTAAAGCCACCGCATAAACCTTTGTCAGCTGTGACAAACACGATATCAACAACCTTTGGATTCTCTATATTTTCAAAATATGGAGCATCCGATAAGCTTGATTCACTTTCACACATCTTTTGTGCAATCTCATTTATAAGCTCATTGAGTTTAGCGGCATATACTTTAGACTTCTTAGCTAGCTCTTCAGTTCTTCGTAGCTTTGCAGAAGATACGAGTTTCATCGCACGCGTTGTTTTTTGCGTGTTCTTAACACTCTTAATCTTGCGCTGAATATCTTTTAAACTTGCCATATTTTTTTACCTTTAAGCCGAAAAAGATTCTTTAAAATCTGCTATAGCCTTTTTAAGTGCTTCTTCGCTTTCGTCTGTTATTTTTTGTGAAGTTCTAATATCATCCAATACTGAAGCGTATTTTGAATCCATAAATACATAGAGTTCACTCTCAAATTTTGTGATAGAAGATGCAGGAATATCATCAAGATATCCTCTCGTACCTGCAAAAATTATTGCAACTTGTTTCTCGATTGGAATCGGAGAGTATGGTCCTTGTTTAAGCACTTCAACCATTCTTTGTCCACGCTCAAGTTGTGCACGGCTATGCTCATCAAGGTCACTCGCAAACTGTGCAAATGCTTGGAGCTCTCTAAATGAAGCAAGGTCGAGTCTTAGTGTTCCTGAAACTTGCTTTGTTGCTTTGATTTGAGCAGCACCACCAACACGAGAAACCGAAAGACCAACATTGATAGCAGGTCTGATCCCTGAGTTGAAGAGGTCAGTCTCAAGGAATATCTGACCATCGGTAATCGAGATAACATTGGTTGGAATATACGCAGAAACATCGCCTGCTTGTGTTTCAATGATAGGGAAAGCCGTGATTGAACCTGCTCCTAATTCATCATTGAGTTTTGCTGCACGCTCAAGAAGTCTTGAGTGAAGATAGAAAACATCTCCTGGATACGCTTCACGACCCGGAGGGCGTCTTAAGATAAGTGACATCTCTCTATAGGCTACAGCATGTTTTGAAAGGTCATCATAGAATATAACTGCATGTCTGCCGTTATCTCTAAAATATTCTGCCATAGTTACACCTGCATACGGTGCAAGGAATTGAAGTGCTGCTGATTCTGAAGCACCTGCATTGACAACAATTGTATAGTCCATCGCGCCATGCTCTTCTAGCTTTTTCACGATTGCAGCAACAGTTGACTGTTTTTGACCGATAGCAACATAGATACATACAACATCTTGACCTTTTTGGTTGATGATTGTATCGATTGCCAATGTTGTTTTACCCGTTTGTCTATCGCCAATGATAAGCTCTCTTTGTCCTCGACCAACAGGTACAAGTGCATCGATAGCTTTGATACCGGTTTGAAGCGGTTCATGGACTGATTTTCTAGCCATAATCCCCGGGGCTTTCTCCTCGATAAATCTCGACTCACTGCTCTCTACAACACCCTTACCGTCAAGTGGCTCACCAAGGGGACTTACAACTCTTCCTTTAAGTCCATCACCAACCGGAGTTTCTAGAAGACTTCCTGTTCTTTTTACACTCATACCCTCTTGAATACCCGTAGTTGAACCTAGAATAACCACACCTACGCTTGATTCTTCAAGGTTAAGAACGATTCCTTGTTTAGAGTTTTCAAACTCGACTATTTCACCCGCCATTACATTGTTTAGACCATAAACATTTGCAATTCCGTCTGCAAGACTTACTACTTTACCGACTTCATTGATATCGATATTGATCTCAAAATTCTCGATTCTCTCTTTGATTATCGAGCTTATCTCATCTGCTTTTAATTTCGTTGCCACTACTATACTCCTTTTTATAATGCTTTACTGATAAATTCAATCAACTGTTCTTTAACTCTCTCTTTTGAGAAGTTTACCTCAACACCAAGATCATCAACGACGACTTTTACCCCCTCATTCTCACCTTTTTGATAAGATAAGGAGACCTTGGATTGCGTATATTTTCCGACAGTATCTTCAAGTTCAGTGAGCTCTTTTTTATCAATTTTCTTTTTGCTAAACACAACTCCACTATAGGCATTTGCCTCTTTTTGCAGATGTGCCCCAAGTAATTTTGTTATATACGGTATCAACATCAATCTGTTTTTCTCACCGAGAATATTGATAAGATTGACAAGATTACTATCTAAAGATTTTCCCATTGCATCTATGATGACTTGTGCTTTCTTTTTGCTCTCAATCATCGGCGATTTGAGTGTCGCAAGAAGCTCACTATTGTTGCATATCGCATCGGAAAGAGTAGATAAAACTTCTTGATATTCCGACGGACTTGCATTTTTTGTTCCAAGAAGAGCTTTTGTATATCTGTTTGCTATCAACTCTTCCATTATGCCACCTTCCCTTTAAGGATATCTATAACTTTCTTTTCGTCTATTTGGATATCATCGGATGTTATATTTTCTCTTAATATCTCACCGATAGTCTCTTTTGACTTTTTACGAGACTCCAAAGATTGTTTTTCAGCAAACTGCTTCTCAAGATACCCAAGGTCAGAAAGATTTTGGCTCATGATATTATCAGAGAGCAATATGGCTTCTTTTTTTGCATCTGCCACAATCTCTTTTGCCTTTTTTTGGCTCTCTTTAAATTTGGCTTCAGCCTCTTTTTTTGCCTCTTTAGCAGCTTGAAGTCTCGCTTCTATCTCGGTAAGTTGCTTAGATATCCCCGCTTTTCTATCTTTGAAAAAACTAATGATAAGATTTTTCGTAAGATAGACAAGCAACGCCATAAAAACAGTAAAGTTAAAAACTCTCGGCCAAAAGTCATCCTCATATCCCGTCATTGCATAGTACTTACTATGGCCACCTTCTGTGCCTGATGCCAAAAGAATTATCGGCAACAAGAAAGAGACGGCTATAAATATATATCTTTTTTTCATCCTACCTCCTATAGCTTGCTAAATTTAGCTTTTAGGGATTCTTTAAAAAGAGGAAGTTGGGAGAGGATTGAATTTTTCAACTCTCGTTGCTCTTTACCTAATTCGTCTAAAAACTTATTGTAAGATGATTCTAACTCGTTTTGCTTTGCTTCCAATTTGCTTTGGGCAATGTTTTTTGCCTCGTCTATAGCTTTTTGTCTTATAATGGCAGCTTCACTCTTCGCTTCACTGATAACTTCATTTGATTTCATATAAAGTTCATCACTATTTGAAGAGAGATTTTTTGATGCCTCAAGATCTTTAGCTATGGAGCTATCTCTTCTATCCATAAATTCAACAAGCGGTTTATATGCGATTTTATTTAAAAGATAGATAAGAAGCAAAAAGACAACCAAGACAAACAACATCAAGGACTGGTGAATATCAAGCATGTCTACTCCTATTATAATTTTCGGAGATATTCTACCACTTAAGGGTTGATAACTAGGTTAATTATTTTATTTTTTTAACATTTGAATAAAATTTTGAAACTCTTTTTCGCTTTTGAAAGCAATCTCTAATTTATTTTTTTTGATTTTATAATCAAACTCTGACAAAATCATAAGTTCTTTTGATGATTTCTCTATCTCAAATTTATCACTTTTGAGTGGGGTGCTTTTTTTCTTGCCGCCCTCTTTTAATTTTTGTACCATAAGTTCGGCTTGTCTTACGCTCAGTTTTTGACCGATGATTGTATTGAGTGCAAGTTTTTGCATATCATTATCCAAAGAGACAAGCACCTTAGCATGCCCTTGAGAAAGTTTCTCAGAAACAATGGCTTCTTGAACATCATCTATGAGATTGAGAAGTCTCAATGTATTGGTAATCTGCGATCTACTTTTATGAACAATATTGGAGAGTTCATCATGTGTTATATTATGTACTTCTATCAGCTCAGAGTAAGATTTAGCAAGCTCTATGGCATTGAGATTTTCTCTTTGAATATTTTCAATAAGAGCTAATTCTCTCAGCCTAATGTCATCTATATCTACGCTGGCAATGATTGCTTTTATTTTATCAATACCTGCAATCTTATGCGCTCTAAGTCGTCGCTCACCGGCTACTAAGATATAGCCGTCTATCTTTGATATAACAACGATAGGTTGTAGGAGTCCATGCTCTTTGATTGAACCTGCCAAATCATGAAGTGCCTCTTCATCAAAATATTTTCTAGGCTGATATGGATTTGGGCTTATGAGTGTTATGTCGATATCTTCTACAACATCTTGTGTTTTATCAATGCTGAGATTTTCTACAAAAGATTGGTCTCTAGAGTATGCCTCTTCTACCTCTTCAAGTATTGCTCCAAGATTTCTGCCAAGTGCCATAAATCAAGCTCCTACTATGATAGCTTTGGCTAAATCTTCGTACGCTATCGAGCCTTTTGATCCACTTGCATATTCAGTAACCGGTTGACCAAAACTCGGACTCTCGGCTATCCTTACATTTCTAGGTACTACGATGCACTCTTTGCTTTTTTTCAGCCTGAAAAGTTGGTCTTTAAAATGATGGGTAAGATCACTAAGTACCTGTTTTGAAAGATTGTTTTGCGTTGAGAACATAGTTGGCAAAAAGCCTCTAATCTTGAGTGTAGGATTAATCGTCTTTTTAAGAAGACTTACTGTGTTTAAAAGTTGTGCCAACCCCTCAAGTGCAAAGAACTCACACTGTATAGGGATGATAACGGAATCGGATGCGCTTAAAGCGTTGATAGTAATCGGTCCTAATGCCGGTGGTGAATCTATGATGATATAGTCATACTCACCGATAATATCTTTAATCTTGGCTTTTAAAATCAACTCTCTATCTTTTTTGCCGGCGTTATAATACTCTTTTTCTATACCAACCAAACCTATATTTGATGGTGCTAAATCAAGATTTTTTATAGAGGTCTTAAGAATGACTTCTGATATCTTCTTTGAACCTATAAGCGTATGATAGATATTGAATTCATAATCACTTCTACTAAAGCCTAAACTTGTCGTCGCATTCGATTGCGGATCGATATCTATGAGAAGGACTTTTTTGTTATTACCGGCAAGTGATGCCGATAGATTGACAGCTGTTGTTGTTTTTCCCACGCCACCTTTTTGATTGGCAATACATATGACTTCACTCATCTTAGACTATACACCCTCTCGTTATTTATGATTATTGATCCATCCTCGCATAATTGCGCACCAGACAAGCTTTCTTGATAGTTATTGATATGAACATAACTATTTTTGTACTTCTCAAATTCTATCTGATATTTTATAAATATTTGCTTCCATGAGTACATTTTTTTTAGCTCTTTTATATACTCTTGTAATATATCAAGGGGGTCAATCGCAACTCCTAAGCACCCATAGGTAGAGTTAGGGGCTTTGACGATATTAACACCTATACCGCATATGAAATTATTTTTTATATTTTTTGTGATGACTCCGCCTATTTTTTTATCATTTTTATAGAGATCATTAGGCCATTTGATATAAATATCAGACGAGTATCTACTTAAAAGCTCTTTCATAATATATGCAAAATATATGGATGCCGATTCGATTTTAAGATCTTTTGGAAGCATTTCTACAGGAAGTGCGATGGAGATAAAAAGATTGCCACTACTTCCTATCCATTCGTTGTCTCTACTGCCCACACCACTGTTTTGCTCTTTGGCTATCACGGCGATAGGGGCTTGCAATTTACTTTTTACGATAGCATCTATAAGATATGTCTGCGTAGAATCTAAGCTATCAAATGAGCATATCTCCAACTTTTAACCCCCTTCCAACACAGTATGCTTTGGCACTCATCGCTTTTTTTGATGGTGGCTGTAGTGCTTTAAGCTCCAACGCCCCCTCTTTACAACCAACCACGATACTTGTTTCATCTATTGATAATATCTTACCCTTGGCAGTATTGTCATAACCATTGGCGATATCTATCTCAAGCAGCTTCAGACCATTCTCCAAAAATATACCGGGCCATCCAAAAAATGCTCTAAACTTTGCATATACAACATCAGCATTTTCAAAATCAACCACACCATCTGTCTTTTTAACTTTTTTGCAGTGTGTAGAGGTAGCATCTATCTGCTCGAGAGGATTGATAAACTCAAATGTGTTCAATACCTCAAGTGTAAGCTTTGCCGCACAGATACTGAGTCTCCCCGTTAAATCACCCACGACCATATCGTGAGGAATCTCAAAATATCTCAATCCAAGTATAGGACCACTATCTAACCCCTCCTCCATAAGCATAGCGGTAATACCTGTAAATCTATCTTGATTGAGCAGAGTTTGCTGGATAGGACTAGCGCCTCTATAGAGAGGTAAAAGTGACGCATGCAGATTGATACATGGAGCGATATCGAGTATCTCGCGAGGGAGCATCTGTCCAAATGCAGCCACGACTATAAAATCAGGCTTTGCACGCTCTATCGCCTCTTTTATACCTGCCTCTTTAAGATTTTGCGGTTGTAAAATAGGTAGATTATACTCAAGTGCTAAAGTCTTTACTGCACTTGGAGATAGCTCTTGCTTGCGTCCGACCGGTCGATCGGGCTGCGTGATGATAAGAGGGAGCTCAAACGCTTGATCTTTGATGATGTATTCGAGTATCACTTTTGCATAGTGCGGTGTACCCATATATACTACTCTCTTCATATCGCCTCCATTTTAAAAATAACATAGTAACATAAAGTAGATTTAAGTGTTGAGTGTCGTATTTTTACTTCGAATTATTTATAAATTAATTCAATAAATAAGCAAAATAATTTTATATATTTGCTATAATTACCGATACCAAAAACAAGGAAATTCTATGCAAGAAGAAACACAATACGCCCCAATGACGCTTGGAGACTGGCTCTTAACACTCCTTATCAGTATGATACCGCTTGTAGGTTTTATCATGATACTCGTATGGGCTTTTAAGCCAAATGTAAATGTATGCAAAGCCAACTGGGCAAAAGCTCTTTTAATCTTCATGGTTGTACTTACTGTGCTTTTCATGCTCTTCGGTTCTGCATTTGTCGCTATGCTTCCTCAGGGAAATCCGGAACTAATGGGTATGCCAAACTAGCTACTAAAGATAACTTAGGTCATATCCTAGGTTATCGCTCTTCTCTCCTCTATATCTACTCTAAAATCATTGCATCATGGTGACATAAAGCAGATAAACACCAAATCCAAAAAGAATAAACGCGGCAATCAAAGATACCTTACTATAAAAACTCTGCGACAATCTATGTTTTGTCTTGTGTATAATGTAGGGCATAATCGTTATCCAAGAAAGGATAGCTGCAATCATTCCAAAAATAATCAAAAACTTATACTCATCTTTTGAGACCACAAGCGTAGAGACACTTGCCCAAAAGGCTATAGTGTAGGGATTGAGAAGTGTTAGAAGATATCCACTTATATATGCTTTAAATATTCTCCCTTTTGATGCATCGGTTTTTAGCTCATAAATGTGCTCTTCTCTCTTTACAAATAAACTATAGGCGAGATATATCAAAAAAGCACTTCCAAAAAATCCAAGTAATTTCAAAAGAGTGCTCTCTTGCAAAAATGATCCAAGCCCTAGAGTTAAAAGCAAGATATAGCACAGATCGGCACTGAGTGCTCCAAAGCCCGTCACAACAGCTAGAGCATAACTTTTGAGTGCTCTATTCATGATAAGTATATTGATGGGGCCCAGCGGGACGGCAGCACCAATGCCAAGTAAAAACCCTTGCAAAAAAAAGCTAAACATAGTCCAAGCCTCTCATTGATAACCGCCTTTTTATTCTTGTCAGTAGTATCATAACCTTAAATTGCTTTGCTTGATAAATATTTTATCATCACTTAATGCCTTTGCGATAAAATACTAAGCAAATTCACTACACAAGGATACCGTATGAAAAAGACACTACTTGGTTTATTAATTTTTCTTGTTGTTGCTGCGGGAGCACTTTTCTTTCTTAACGGTAAAGATACTTACGCAAACAACACCTCTTCTGCCACACTCAGCGATGGAGTTAATATCGACTCTAAGATTGACTATACGCTTTTTGATCAGTTTGGCAAACCACATACACTTGATGATTCTACAAAAACACTTATCCTTGTCTTTGCTAAAGGTACGGGTCATACCGTCAAAGAGTATTTAGGATCTCAAAGTGCTGATTATCTTGCGCTTCATAAAGCGGCATTTGTCGCCGATATCAGCCCTATGCCCGTAGTCATTCGCAACACCTTCGCATTGCCTGATCTCAAAACACAACCCTACAGTGTCAATCTCATTCTTGAGCAGACAATCGCAGACGCTTTTAAAAAAGGTGCCAAAGTTGATGGTATTACCATCGTCACTCTCAACAATAAAAGAGTAGAAAAAGTCGAGTTTGTTGAAGATGCCAATGCTCTCAAAACGATTATTGAGCAAAATTGATACATCAATACACTATGCGCTCTTTTCTAATTTAAACTCTCTAGGTAGTGGCACTTGCATCAACTGTGCGATAGCATGCACAAATGTATTTTCCGCTGCCGACACATAGCCGTCTATCTTTATGCTATAGAGAACTCCTTCAAATATCCGCTCGGCAACACCCGGTTTTACCGTCTCTATTGCTTGTATTGATTTGACAAAAAGATCATGTGTAATCTGCTCTCGCGGATAGTATTGGAGTGCACCGGCATACATCGATTTTTTGACCTTCGCGAAAGCCTCTTGAGCTTTTGCTTCATCATCATATTGCGCTTGCAGAAGCATAGAGATAAGCACTTCAACCTCTTGCTTTACGGCACCGAGATGTGAATGGGAACTTTTGCTCACTTTGCGAATACCAAGATGTATCTCAAGCGGACGCTCTAGGATGTATTGCAGACTCCACTCATACAAAGAAACCTCGTTGTCAATCCCAATAAAAGCTTCCATGATGGTTTTGAAGTGTTGATACTGCTCTATGGAGAGACTTTTAAGCGCACTCAACCCTAAGGAGACTATAAGTGCACTTTTATCTTTCAAACCAATATGCTCTTCTTTTATGAAATTCGCAAATTCAAGCAGAAGATAACGATTCTCTTTTTGCAAAAGATCAAAAAGCTCTTTTTGATAAGCGTCATCGTAAAACAGAGATAAAATAACAGCTTGAGCGCCAAGAGGATCATTGAGACGATCTAGGATTGCATCATCTAGGGCTTTTATCTCTGTATGAACTTGCTCGATATCCTCTTCTTTAATCTCGCCGACATGCATCATAGTTGTAGCAATCGCACCTTGAACTATGCGCTCCTTCTGCTCTTTCTTCGCCTCTTCTTTAGTTTTTTTTGCCTCTTTTTTTTGTGTCTTATCTTCTCTTTTTGAATAATCAGGAATCACCCCATTCCAATACGGTTCTATCTTTCTGATGCGCTCCTCCAAAGGAGGATGTGTTGCCATTAAAGTACTAAAAAAAGAGCTTACTCCTTCGGCAAAATAGAGATGGCTATAGGTTGCAGCAGCCGGAGTTTGAAGTTTAGAGCTATAGTGTGCAATCTTTTTTAACGCATTTGCGATACCCTGAGGATGTCGTGTATATTGCACTGCCGTTGCATCAGCAAGATATTCCCGTTTGCGACTTACATTAGCTTTGATGAGTGAACCAAAAAAAGTACCCACATACCCTATGACTAAAAGCCCGACGCCCAAAAGAATGATATAGGCTCCACCGCCTCCTTTTTTACTACTTGATATCCTCACTCTTGACATAGAACGCAAAATAATCCATCCGGTAAGCCCGATGAGTAGTATCCCGTGCAAAAGTGCAGTTAAGCGTAGGTTGAGACGCATATCTCCATTGAAAATATGGCTAAACTCATGCGCGATGACTCCTTGAAGCTCATTACGACTCAGATTCTCCACCGTGCCCCTCGTCACACCTACAATCGCATCATCAAATGTGAGACCTGCCGCAAAAGCATTGATGGAGTCTTCTTCCAATATATAAACGGTAGGTACCGGTATGCCCGAAGCGATAGAAATCTCCTCAACAACATTTAAAAGCACTCGCTCTTGTACTGTTGCACCATTATAATTGAGCTGTTTACCACCAAGTCCTAGAGCAACGCTTTTACCTCCTCTTTGAAGGTCAAGATATTTATATAAAGAGCCTATAGCCACGAATGCAACAACACCGAGTGCGATCTCTAAAATCGTTTTATCTTCCATATATCTCAAAGGATCAGTAAAAAAAACCGCCAAAGGGATATGTATAGCATAAGCATACAACGCCATCAAGAAAAGCAATACGGTTACTATGAGTGCAAAGAGTGCGAGTGCAAAAAGCACAACAAGGTAAAAGGTATGTTGCCGTGCTTTTTTTTGATGTTCAAAAAAATTCATTTAATAGCGATTAAAAACTGACTTTAGGCGCGGCTTGCATAGCCGGAGAATCTTCAAACTCCAACATCTTAGCATCACTTGTAAATCCAAACAATCCCGTAAATAAATTTTGAGGAAATGACTGACGATAGGTGTTAAAATCAAGTACAAAGTCATTATAGGCTTGACGCGCATAGCTAATGCGGTTTTCTGTTGTTGAGAGCTCTTCACTCAACTGCATCATATTTTCATTGGCTTTGAGTTCCGGGTAAGCCTCCATCACAAAGCTCATCTTACTCATAGCCCCTGCTAGCCCCTGCTCTGCTTGGTTAAATTCGCTTACAGCCTTAGCATCATCCGAATGCCCCTTTATTTGTGCCAAAGAACTTGACGCTTCATTACGCGCTGCAATGACTGCTTCGAGTGTCTCTTTCTCGTGCGACATATATTTCTTTGCCACTTCTATGAGATTTGGTATGAGATCATAACGGCGTTTAAGCTGTACCTCTATCTGTGCAAAGCCGTTATCTATCTGATTTTTCTTTGCAACTAAACCGTTATAAATAGCAACAACATACAATACCGCTACAACTATGAGACCCAATACGATATAACCCATGACCACTCCTTGTAATTTTGATTTATAATAGCATATTTACAATAAATATTAATGTAAAGCGTTCACCACCTCTCCATTATGCTCTTTTTATAATTGATATTTTAATTTATAAGATTTTGCTTACAACTTGGCGTTGAATTTCCACTTTTGTTTCATAGTTAAATCAGAAATTGCTACAATACACAAGATGATATTTGCTTATATAAGTAAATTTTGTGAGTTTATCACAACATCAAAAGAGGAAAAAGGTGGAAATTCAACGCCTGACCCACAACTAGTTAACACACTACTTTTTAGAGATTGAAAAACTATCAAAAAGATTAAAGAAGAGCGTATGAATGTAACAAAAGATAAAATCTCCTCCATCTTTTTCCAATACTCAATTCCTTCTGTACTAGGAATGTTAGCCATTTCATCAGCAAGTATCGTAGATGGTTTTTTTATAGGAAATTATGTAGGCGATTCTGGGCTTGCAGCGATAAATATAAGCTTGCCTATCTTCTCTTTTTTATTTGGCTTTGCTTTAATGCTAGCAATCGGTAGCAGTGTTGTATCTGGAAAGCTCATAGGGGAAGGAGAGAGTAAAAATGCTTCTCTTATTTTTAGTAAAACGATTGTTTGTATCACTCTTTTTAGTTTTTTAACTTCGAGTATTTTATTTTTAAATATTGAAACACTTCTACATCTTTTTGGTGCAGATGAAAACTTGAAAAAAATTGCAATCGAGTATTTGTCTATTATGTTGCTTTTTATCCCTTTTTTGATGATTGGGGTGGTGTTAGATTATTTTGTAAGGGTTGATAATCGACCAAATCTTGCTTTTATAGCTTTACTCTTTAGTGCTCTTATCAATGTGCTATTGGATTGGTTTATGATTGTCTATTTACAAAAAGGCATCTTTGGCGCAGCGTTGGCTACGGGTATCTCTCAACTTGCTTTGTTGTTCATTCTTCTGCCGCATTTTTTTTCAAAAAGAGCAACGATTGGATTTGTAAAACCTCGCGGAAGTTATACTCAAATCCTCAAAGCCACTTACAATGGGACTTCAGAGTTTGTCAATGAAATTTCAATCGGGATAACCACTTTGATTTTCAACTATGTCATGATAAAAAATTTCGGCATAGAAGGAATCGCCGCATTTACGGTTATCAATTATCTTTTATTGATTGGCATCATGATAAGTTTTGGAATAAGCGACTCTTTACAACCCGTTATCAGTAAAAATTTTGGCGCAAAAGAGCATAAAAGAATAGAAGCGTTTTTACAATTGGCTTTTATAGCTACAAGTTTGGTTGGAGTCGTCATGATAGTGTTACTTTTATTTATACCAGAGACCTTGGCAAATATTTTTTTAGAAGATAGCAATGATAAAACAAAACAAATCGTTCTGAGTTTCGCTGCATTTGTATGGATAGCGTTTCTTTTTAATGGCAGAAACTTAGTGATTTCAGCGTATTTAACGGCGATTCATAAACCCTTGGCTTCCATGATGATTGCCTTATCAAGGAGTTTTCTTTTCCCTGTACTTTTTATAGTGACGCTGCCCCTTTTGTTTGATAAAAATGGGATATTGATGGCAATACCCATGGCTGAGGCTGTTACTTTTATAATCGCAACCATCTTACTTAGAAAATTTGGCCCTAGAAAAATAGATTAGGATTTATTTTTTAGTAAATCATCTAACATTATAATATAATCTGTATTTATCATACATTGCCTTATTTAAGTGACAAATTATTTCATAGCCCAATAATGTATCGTTACGCAGAGACCTACACACTAAAAAGTGTGCCACCTTTTTGGATGCCGTCAAGCAAAAAGCTCTTTACATCAGTAAGATCAAATCCACTCGCTAAGAACATACTCCTATCTCTTTTGAGGAGGAATTGCGCGGATTGTAGCTTGGTGACGATCCCGCCTGTAGCAAATTCGCTACTCGGCTTACTCTTTTGTTCCAAGAGTCCTTGATCGATAAAAGAGTGTCTCTTAAACGCTTTTGCATCGCTATGCTCTCTTGGATCTTTGTCGTAATAAGCATCGATATCAGAGAGAATCACAAGTATATCGGCATCAAAATAGTAGGTTGTATGTGCAGAGAGTCTATCATTATCACCAAAGACAAGCTCTTCTGTTGCGGTAACATCGTTTTCATTGATGATAGGCACAACCTTATTGGCAAGTAAAACCTCTATGGCAGCTTTAGCATGTTTCGTTCTCTTTCTCGAATCAAAATCAGAAGCACTTAAAAGCACTTGTGAACAGAGCATACCAAATCTCTCAAACTTATCTTGATACATCTTAAGGAGTAGTGGTTGTCCGATAGCGGCAAGCGCTTGTTTATTTGGAATGAGTGATTTATCAAGTTTGAGTTTTGAGTATCCGCTTGAGACTGCACCGGAACTGACAACGATAACATCTCTGCCACTCTTTTGTACTTGAGCTACAAGTTCAACAAGTGCAAGCATTCGTTCTTTTGATACCTCTCCTGCTTCGTTTAAAACATGTGATCCAACTTTTATCACTACTCTTTTCATCTTACTTCCTTGCTCTGCTTAATCACTGTTTGTAGTACAAATTTTAACGCTTCCTTGTTAATATGCGATACTGATGATATCGGCAATACAAACCTCGGCATACCCTCATCTTCTGCTCCATAAGAGTAATAGCTCGCATCAACACCAAATCGCTCCAGTAGCGTATTTTGTTTTATCCCTATATGAGATAAAAACTGTTCTATCATCACATTGGCTTTTTCAGGTTCCATGGAATCCACCTTTGTCACCGCGATACCGTATCTTTTGACTGATGTAAAGTATTTGCCAAGCTCACCCAGCAGTGAGTCATACTGATAACTCATCTCTCTATAGTTACTGATATCTATCATTATCAAAAAGAAATTGGTGCGCTCAATATGCTTCAAAAACTCAAGCCCAAGCCCTTTTCCTTCACTTGCTCCCTCAATGATACCGGGGATATCTGCCATGACAAAAGAATCATAATCACCCACATCTACAACACCAAGTTTTGGGGTAAGCGTCGTAAACTCATAGTCCGCCACCTGTGGTCTTGCGTTTGAGATTACCGATATGAGTGTCGACTTACCGACATTCGGATAGCCGACAAGCCCAACATCTGCTATCATCTTAAGCTCAAACCTTACTTGCTTTGTCGCTCCCATTTCACCGCTTTGTGCATAGGTAGGTCGCTGATTACTTGAGCTCTTAAAGTGCATATTCCCGAGACCGCCTTTGCCACCACTTAAGAATTTTATATTCTCACCGCTACACTCTGTCAGATCGAGCAACACCTCATCATTTTCTGCATCGATAACCTGTGTTCCGGGAGGCACAACAATGATAAGGTCTTCACCGCTTTTACCATATTTTCTTCTGCCTTCTCCGGGTCGCCCATTTTTGGCTTTGAGATGTTGTCTTCCACGAAAAGAGGAGAGTGTGTCTGTGTTATTGTCTACTTTAAAATAGACACTGCCGCCTCTTCCGCCATCGCCTCCGTCAGGACCACCTTGCGCAACGAATTTCTCCGTCCAAAATGAGACAGCGCCTGCACCGCCTTTCCCCGAACTGATAGTAACTGCAACACTATCTATGAACATATATATACCTTTAATAAATTAGCGGTCATTCTGAACTTGTTTCAGAATCTATAATAAATGGTAACTTGCACTGATGCTGAAATAAATTCACCATGGCACAAATTGCCGTTAATTAAATATCAAGAATTATACCAAAAAGAATGTTTTAAACGAATAGAGAGATATTTGTCGCCCTGAACTTGCTCAGAGTCTTAAACAAGATGCCGAAACAAGTTCGGCATGACAAATTTGTTTTTGATTTAAGCTATGAATTTATGCGGGGATTACAGAAACTTTTTTCTGTTTTGAAGTTCTATTCTCAAATTTAACAACACCTTCTACAAGTGCAAATAGAGTATGATCTTTGCCCATACCTACATTGAGACCCGGATGAACTTTTGTTCCTCTTTGTCTAATGATGATATTTCCGGGGATTACGCTCTCTCCACCAAATTTCTTAACGCCTAGTCTACGACCTGCTGAATCGCGATTATTTTGGGTTGAACCTTGACCTTTCTTGTGTGCCATCGTATCTCCTTATGCTATCTTAGTAATTCTAACTCTAGTGAAATCTCTTCTAAACCCTCTTTT
>JACDJA010000897.1_pt1 | contig 28841 bp, 27 predicted proteins | sample 7449241 | NCBI WGS metagenome assembly JACDJA01 (sample SAMN14253289, study PRJNA609438) | sludge metagenome | isolation source: initial anaerobic sludge | collected 2018-12-20 | reverse complement strand
TTTCAGATTCGCTGTTCTGTGCTGTCTTGTCTATCTTGTGGGAAATATAATTCACCACATCCAGTCGTGTTGCGCCTTTCTGCTGTAAAAAATAAACTGCGTGTGAATCTTTCTCGCCAAAAATTGCGACCAGGACGTTAGCACCGGTGACTTCTTTTTTGCCGGAGGATTGGACATGGAGAATCGCTCTTTGGATGACCCGCTGAAAGCCCAGAGTAGGCTGGGTGTCAACATCCCCAGATCCTTCTACTACTGGTGTATGGCGGGCAATATGATCCTGCAGGGACTTGCGCAAATCCTCGATATCAACTGTACAGGCAAGCAACACTTTTATAGCGCTGGGATTATCTAGCAGAGCCAGTAGCAGGTGTTCAACCGTAATGAATTCGTGACGTTTTTGTCGTGACTCGACGAAAGCCATATGCAAACTTACTTCCAATTCTTGCGCAATCATATTATTCCTTCTCCATCACACACATGAGTGGATGCTGATTTTGTTTTGAGAATTCATTGACCTGTTGTACTTTTGTGGCTGCAATATCGCCAGGATAAGTTCCACATATTCCTGCACCTTCAGTGTGAATTTTCAACATAATTCGGGTTGCCATTTCTTCATCCATGAAGAAAAAATGGCGCAACACCTTTACCACGAAATCCATGGGGGTAAAATCATCATTAATCAGTATTACCTTATATAAAGGCGGGGGGGTCAATCTGGTCTTGCCTTTTTCGATAACACTTTCAGGATTTCGGTTATTTGCTGCCATGGCTTACGTTTTCGATGTTCTGGGTCTGGTATTTTATAAGAAAAATATTTAATCAGTACTGACTTCTGTATTCTAACCGCTAACCCGATCTTTCCGGTGCTTATAGCTACCTTGTTTCCCGGAATCATCTGGGTCGATTACGACAAAGTTCCTGCCTTCCTTGAGTGATTAGTCAGGTAGTTATTTGTCTCATTTCATAAGTGAAAATTTGTAGCATCAACATCATATCTTTGCTTGACTTGGGACATATTTTGCGTAAAACTGCAACCGGCGTTTGGCTTCAAGTTTTCTGCAGTACTGGTTAGAGCCGTTTGCGGTCTTGAAATTCAAATAGTATCAGGGTATCCGGCCCAGTTTTTTATAGGAAGTAGAAATGGCAACAGGCACAGTAAAATGGTTTAATGATTCTAAAGGATTTGGTTTTATTACACCGGATGACGGCAGCGAGGATTTATTCGCGCATTTTTCCGCAATCAATATGTCAGGCTTCAAGACCCTGAAGGAAGGCCAAAAAGTAAGCTTTGAAGTTACGCAAGGACCAAAAGGCAAGCAAGCTTCAAATATTCAAGCTCCCTGATTCTGACGGTGTAAGAGCCGACCTTTCGGGTTAGTTTTCCCCCGGCCTGAAGTTTTTATAATGCCAGGCCGGGGGTTGATTTCTGAAATAAGCTGACTGAAGTAAATGTTACAGAGAATATCAGTCTAATAAGTTCTATTACATTCTTTGTATCATTGCACTCCCAAATTCTGAAGAAGTGGCCTGCCTGGCATTCGGTGTAAGTCTTGCCAGATCATAGGTCATGATTTTGTCTTGTATCGTTTTCTCCATTGAGCTGATAATGATATCGGCTGCTTCGTGCCAGTTAATGTATCTGAGCATCATTTCTGCTGACAGGATGATTGATCCTGGATTGACTTGATCCTTGCCAGCGTACTTTGGTGCTGTGCCGTGTGTCGCCTCAAATATCGCTATGCTGTCGCTCAAATTTGCTCCGGGAGCGATTCCGATACCACCCACCTGTGCAGCCAGAGCGTCAGAAATATAGTCACCATTTAAATTAAGTGTGGCGATAACATCGTATTCATCCGGACGCAGCAAGATTTGCTGGAGGAAGGCATCAGCAATAACATCCTTGATGGTAATTTCATTACCATCATACCGCAGTTTCATCCACGGACCGCCATCCAGTAATTCTGCGCCAAATTCTTTTGCTGCTAGTTCGTAACCCCATTTCTTGAAAGCCCCTTCTGTGAATTTCATAATATTTCCTTTGTGCACCAAGGTGACAGAGCGCCGTTTATGGTCAATCGCATACTGAATGGCTTTCCTGATCAAACGTTCGCTGCCTTCTTTTGAAACCGGTTTTATCCCGATCGCAGAAGATTGAGGAAATCGGATCTTGGTGATTTCCATTTCTGTTGTCAGGAAATTAATTACTTTTCCAACAGCTGCTGTTCCAGCTTCCCATTCGATGCCCGCATAGATATCTTCCGAGTTTTCGCGAAATATGATCATATCTACTTTCTCCGGTTGTTTGACCGGGCTGGGAACCCCTTGGAAATACCGTACCGGGCGCAGACAAACATACAGATCCAGCAGTTGGCGTAATGCTACATTGATTGACCGAATGCCACCGCTTACTGGTGTGGTCAATGGCCCCTTGATGGATACCACAAATTCCTTTGCTGCTTGCAAGGTTTCGTCTGGCAGCCAGACATCCTGTCCATAGACGCGAGTCGATTTCTCACCCGCGTAAATTTCCATCCAGGAAATTTTCCGGGAATCACCATATGCTTTTTTTACTGCGCCATCGATCACTTTGATCATGACGGGTGTGATATCTATACCTGTACCATCTCCCTCAATAAAAGGGATGATCGGGTTATCTGGTACGATCAGGGTAGAGTCATTTTTTACCTGAATTTTGCTGCCGATGGCCGGTACCTTGATATGTTGATACATCGTGTCTCCAAGAAGTTAAAAAATTATATTGACTCATGAATGCTGGACTCGCCGGACTCTTGATCTATTCTCTGATCGTTTAACTTTTCCTCTGCAGATATATTCAGGGAATTAAAATTTTCCAGGGAGGGCAGCTGTTCCAGCGATTGCAAATTCAGATCATCAAGAAAATGCCGGGTGGTTGCATAAAGATAAGGCTTGCCCGGTATCTCGCGTTGCCCAATAGTTTCAATCCAGCCGCGTGATTCCAGGGTTTTAATAACTTGTGTAGAAACCGCTACCCCCCGGATTTCTTCAATATCTCCACGGGTGACGGGTTGTCGGTAGGCGATGATGGCTAATGTTTCCATTACTGCACGCGAATAACGGGGTGGCCTTTGTGGGTTAAGTCGATCCAGGAAAATTTGCATTTCAGGCTTGCTTTGGAAACGCCAGCCTCCAGCAACTAAAACCAATTCTATTCCGCTGTTACACCATTTCTCATCCAGGATTGTCAGGGATTCATGCAGCATTTTTTTATCAATATTACCCTCAAAGAGTTTCTTGAGATCATTAATGGTCAAAGGCTCAGACGTGGTTAACAATGCGGCTTCAACAACCCTGACGACCTGATCATTCAGCGAAAGAACCAGGTTCGCTTCAATTGGCTCGGTCAGAATGGCAGGTGTGGACATAAATTGTTCCAAAGCGATCTGATTGAACAATATCAACCAGCGCTTCCCGGGCCAGCTCCAGCAACGCAAGGAAACTGGCTACAAGTTTATGAATATTGGAGATATTACTGAATAATTCAGTAAAGGAAGCACTGCCTCGAGGCTGCAGATTTTTCAGAATTTCACTCATGCATGCTCGTACAGAGATGGCTTCATATCGGATGGTGTGGTTGCGGTTAAGTTTGAGGCGTTCCGTCAGTGCAAGCCAGGTATCACACAAATCCTGAGGATTGACATCAGGGAACTGTCTTTCGGCAATGAAATCTGTCCAGACAGAGGTCAACATAAAATCTTTACCGACAAGCGGGAGGTTATGTAGGTGGATAGCCGCTTGCTTGATGCGTTCATATTCCAAGAGCCGTTGTACCAGCTCTGCCCGGGGATCGGCTTCCTCTTCCTGAATGATGGCCGGGTGCGGTAGCAGCATGCGAGATTTGATATCGATCAGTAACGCAGTCATGAGCAAATACTCAGCCGCCAGCTCAAGCTGATCCGCACGCATGGTTTCAACATAAGCGATATATTGCCGCGTGAGTTCGGCCATGGGGATATCAAGAATATCCAGGTTATGCTTGCGGATCAGATAAAGCAGCAGATCAAGCGGTCCTTCAAAGGTTTCCAGAAAAACCTGGAGTGCCTCGGGTGGAATGTATAAATCTTGTGGAATCTCCAGTAGCGGTATGCCTTGTACTCTTGCAATCGGGTCGTTCAGCGCAGCGTTATCCAATATATTCCCGGTGTCTGCAAGGGTTTGTCTGGATATGTCATTCATCACGGATACCCGATCCCCAGTGCCGCTCTGACATCCCGCATGGTTTCTTCTGCCAGTTGATTGGCTTTTTCACATCCTTCGGCGACAATTTTTTTTACTTGAGCAGGGTCTTCCTGATACATTTTGGCACGTTCCAGAATAGGCGCCTGTTCTTCCCGTATTGATTGAATGATCGGTTGTTTACATTCCAGGCACCCGATCCCTGCGGTTGTGCAGCCTTGCCATACCCATTTCCGGGCATCTTCTGATGAATAAAGCTGGTGGAATTGCCATACCGGGCATTTCTCCGGGTTACCAGGGTCGTTGCGGCGGACGCGTGCTGGATCAGTCGGCATGGTGCGAATTTTTCGAGCAATACTGTCCACATCTTCGCGCAAACCAATTGTGTTGCCATACGATTTGGACATCTTCTGGCCATCCAGACCAGGCATTTTGGACGCTTTGGTCAATAGCGTTTGTGGCTCAGGCAAAATGACCTTGCTTCTTCCTTCCAGATAGCCGGATAGCCGCTCGCGATCATCCATGCTGAGATTTTGTTGTCCCTTCAGCAGTAATCTGGCTTCGGATAGCGCATTTTCGTCACCTTGTTCCTGATAGCGGTTACGCAGTTCACCATAAAGCTTTCCTTTTTTAGAGCCCATTCTTTTGATGGCTTGCGTTACTTTGTTCTCGAAATCCGGTTCTTTACCAAAGATATGGTTAAACCGGCGGGATACCTCACGCGTAAACTCCAAATGAGGCGCCTGGTCTTCTCCTACAGGAACAAGATTGGCCCGGTAAACCAGTATGTCAGCGCTTTGTAGGAGGGGATACCCGAGAAAACCGTAGGTGCTGAGATCCTTCGCAACAAGTTTTTCCTGCTGATCCTTGTAAGTAGGGACACGTTCCAGCCAGCCAAGCGGGGTAATCATTGATAATAATAAGTATAACTCGGCGTGTGCGGGGACTTTCGACTGAATGAACAAGGTTGCTTGTGCAGGATCTACCCCTGCTGCCAGCCAATCGACCACCATGTTCCAGCTATGCTGCTCAATGATTTCAGGGGAGTCGTAATGAGTCGTCAATGCATGCCAATCAGCTACAAAAAAGAGGCATTCATATTTCTGTTGCAGGGCCAGCCAGTTTTTCAATACACCATGGTAATGTCCCAGATGTAGATTTCCTGTAGGGCGCATGCCTGAGAGAACGCGATCAACAAACATTTTTACAGAGCTCCGGATAGCATGGAATCGAAGAAAAAATATAAGGGTGTCTGGTGAAACGTAGAAAAATACTATTTATACATAAAGACCAAAAAGTATGACGATCATCTGCTTGGTGATTGTAATTAGAGGCCACAGCACCACACCCAGGACACCGCTGACGAGTAGCACCAGCAAAATTACGAAACCATAAGGTTCAATTTGGGCAAATTTCCAGGCAAGCTTGTTGGGCAGCAGACTTACTGCAATACGCCCACCATCAAGCGGTGGCAGAGGTAAGAGGTTCAGTACCATCAAAACCACATTGATTTCGATACCAGCAATACCCATTAGTATCATGGGTTTGACATAAATGCCGTCAGGTGCGTTGATTCCGAATTTGATGATGGCTGCCCAGAAGAAAGCCATCAACAGGTTGGCGCCCGGGCCGGCGGCAGCTACCCACAGCATGTTTTTTTTGGGCTGTCGTAACTGGTTGAAATTAACAGGAACCGGTTTGGCCCAGCCAAAAAGCAGGCCGTTACCCATTACCAGTTTGCTGGCCAGGAACATCATTAAGGGAAGCAGGATAGTGCCAAAGGGATCGATGTGCCTGAGCGGATTCAGGCTGATACGCCCGGCTTTTTCTGCGGTCAGATCACCAAAATGCCGGGCAACGTAGCCGTGGGCGGCCTCATGCAATGTGATGGCAAAAATAACAGGCAGTGCGTAAATAGCGATACCTTGAATGATGTCATCCATTTGTGATTCCGAAGGGTGAGAGATCTCCTTTTCCAAGGCGGGCGATTCTCGGGGTTGCTTCCGTCAGGTCAATTACCGTAGTCATGTTGGTGCCACATGAGCCGGCATCCATGATTAACTCGACCTGATGTTCCAGGCGCTGGCGTATTTCTTCGGCATCATTTAGTGGCAGCTCGTCCTCTGGGAGGATAAGTGTTGAACTCAGCAGAGGTTCATTTAATTCGGCTAATAATGCCTGTGTGACAGGGTGCTCAGGGATGCGTAGCCCGATTGTATGTCGCTTGGGATGTTGAAGCCGGCGCGGGACTTCGCGGCTCGCAGTCAGAATAAAAGTATAACTGCCGGGTGTGGTAGCTTTAAGCAGACGATATTGCGCATTATCTACTTTGGCATACGTTGCTATTTCCGCCAGATCCCGGCACACCAGTGTGAAATTATGATCCTGACCCACTTTTCGGATGGTGCGTATACGATCCATTGCCTCCTTGTTGCCGATCTGGCAACCCAGTGCATAACAGGAATCGGTCGGATAAACAATTATGCCGCCTTCGCGAACGATATCAGCTGCCTGGCGGATAAGTCTTAAGTGAGGTGTTTGTGGGTGTATGGAAAAAAATTGAGCCATGGCTATTTTTTAAGCGGTTATATAAGGAAATTACAGCAGCTTCATGATCGAGTGAAATAGGATAATTTTCCAGAGAATAATAATCTGGTTTATCCGGCTTGCTTATATTTGTGGTTACTGTATTAACTTTCCTGAATGTCTGGAATTTTCCATTCTGACCATATTGGGGTACATTCGGGCGGTAATGCAGGTAACCGGCCCAGATCAAAGTAACTTTCTCCCGGGCCGTGGTAGTCGGATCCGCACGACGCATATAGATTCATGTGAGAAGCCAGTTGTGCAAATTGCCGAGTTTGTTCGGGCGTATGGCTGGAAGAGACAACCTCTATTCCTGTGCCTCCCAGCTCACAAAATTCGCTGAGTAATTGTTCGAGCAAGTTATTACCCAGCTTGTAGCGAGCTGGATGGGCAATAACAGCCTGACCTCCACTGCCACGGATCCAGTCTATGGCTTCGCTCAGGCTGGTCCATACGTGTGAGACATAACCGGGCTTGCCTTTAACCAGGAATTTCTTGAATACGGATTTGACGTCCTTGGCGTATCCCTGGCTAGCCAGGAAGCGGGCGAAGTGTGTGCGACCGATCAATCTGCTTTCACCAGCCTGGGCGCGAGCCCCCTCAAGGCTGCCATGAATACCGTATTTATCCAGTTGTGCAGCAATTGCTTGTGCCCGATCCATACGGCCATCCCGGATTTCTTCTAGTCCATCTGCCAGGGGTGGATGCTCGGGGTTGATTCCAAGTCCTATGATGTGTAAAGTTCGGCTGTGCCACGTGACAGAGATCTCAACGCCGTTGATTAATGTGATATTTTCCTGCAGGGCACAGTGGCGGGCTTCACTCAACCCGGCAATATCGTCATGATCTGTTAATGCCAGTATATTTACACCGCGCGAGGCAGCGTGCGCCAATAATCGGGAGGGTGATAACATCCCATCGGATATGGTTGAGTGGCTGTGCAAGTCAATGTTTAGCATCGAAGAATATGTGATCACAAGGTTCCTCATCATAGCAAAACAGCCATAATAAAAATAGCTTACTTAACGGGCACAGGTGTTGTGGGTAGCAACTATTGTCGTGTTTTTACTGGGAGCTTTTATGTATATACATCTCACAGATGAACTAACGGCTGCGTTGCAACTTGTTTTTACGAGTGCTTTTTGGACAGCATTTGTTGCTGCCAGTAAATAATTGAGCTGTTTCTTGTGATGGCGGGTAAATATGCGCCAGAGTCAGAATATGGCGTATATGTATAGATGGTAAGGCTGATTAATCTTGCATGCCTGCAAGAGAGGCTGTTTGTTCTGATTTTATTTTGCCTGCATAGCCTTCATTGTATTTTGCGACATATCTTTCAAACAAGAAGGCTATGCATGACATGATACAGGCCACGCTGACAGTGCTGGTAAGCTGTTTGTAATTATGAAGTTTTAAGGTTGACTCTTTTCTTCTTTGGCTGAAGATGAGCTGGTAGCCATTCCTTCAGGTTCCTCTATAGCATCGAGATCTGGGGCGGAATCACGCTCCATGAAAGCTGAGGGAGGTGGTTTCTCCATTGAGTGCCCGTCAAGGCTTTTTTTCTCTTCGCAGGCACTTAACGCCAAGATGGCTGCGCATGCGATTGCTAAAAATGAAAATCTAAACATTTAAACCTCCTATGTTCATCGTTTTGTTTACGAGTACTAGCATAATCGAACTTTTCCGTTTATTCAAATTTGATTCAGGAAAGCCGAAGGCTTTAACCGCTCTGATAATGTTTGCAGGGCTGTTGATTTCGTTTTGTGCTTGCGCCCGGGATGTATCGGAGGTGTCCAATGGTATGGTATTTGGGTCTGCAGCAACTGAGTCCATATCACTTAAACCTATCGTGGTGACGGCTGATCCTTTAAGTGGAACTCAGGCAGATATACCCAAGCCTGTATCAATTTTGCAACGAGAACGTATTCAAACACATGATTTACGTAACATTGGTGAGGCAGTTTCTCAGGAGTTGGGTGTGTCCAGCAGTGATTTCGGGCCGGCAGTCGGTCGCCCGATAATCCGCGGCCTGGGTGGCGCGCGGGTGCGGGTGCTGGAGGATGGTGTCGGTACGATGGATGTTTCCACGGTCAGCCCTGATCATGCCGTGGCAGTAGAGGCATTGTTTGCCGATCAGGTTGAAATTTTTCGCGGGCCTTCGGCTTTGCTTTATGGCTCCGGAGCCAGTGGTGGGGTGGTGAATGTCGTGAATCAACGAATACCAGATCATATTCCTGATAAAACGGAGGGAGATCTGTATGGGCATTACAGTTCGGTTGCTGATGATTTTACGGGAGCATTCCGACTTAATACGGGGGGCGGACATTTTGCCTGGCATCTGGATGGAATGAAGCGGCACACCGGGAATTATTCGATACCCGGTTTCGCGCAGATTGAGCCAGAGCCCAGTGCGAGAAAAGGTGTGCTTGAGAACAGTGATGTCCGGACAGAAAATTTTTCCAGTGGTTTGTCTTATATTGATGAACGGGGGTTTTTAGGGATTGCGGTTAGTCGCTTTATTAATCACTATGGTGTGCCCGGACATGATCACGGGCATGACGAAGATTTGCATGATGACGATGTTGCGCCGGGCCATGAAGAAGGGGCGCGAATCAGACAAAAACAGACGCGTTTTGATATGAAGGGAGCATTAAATCGACCTTTGCCCGGGTTGCAGAAAATAAAACTGCGCTGGGGTTATAACGATCATGCGCATCGGGAATCGGGAGATGATGGGAGCGGAACATTGCTGTTAAATCGTGAGTGGGATGGTCGGCTTGAGATGCTGCACCAGCCCTTAAACAATTGGAAGGGCGTGCTGGGATTACAATACCAGAACCGCAATCTTGCTACTGCTGGTGAAGAAGCCTTTGTTCCCGATTCTCGCTTGGATTCACTGGGAATGTTTTTGCTGGAAAAACTGGATGTCGGACGCTGGATTGTTGAAGTGGGTGGGCGCTTTGAACATCAATGGACAGAGCGTAAAAATGACGCTGTCGCAGTCAGTCATAACATATTCAGTATTTCGAGTGGTGCAACGTGGAAATTTCAGGAGGATTATTCGCTGGGCGGGAGTCTTTCCTACGCGCTGCGCGCCCCGGCATTGGAAGAGCTGTATTCCAACGGGCCGCATCTGGCCACAAATACATTTGAAGTGGGCAAAACTACGCTCTCGCCGGAAAAGACCAGTAGTATTGATCTGTCTCTGAGCAAACAGAACGGGAATTTAAACTGGACACTTAACCTGTTTGCTAAACGGATCAATGATTTTATATTTTTACGGGAATCAGATTTGACAGGTGACAGATTGCCGGATCGTGTTGATATCAAGGGTGCGTTGGATAAGGATGGCTTGTTATTACTGAATTACGATCAGAGTAATGCAAATTTCATAGGAGCGGAATTCGAGACGAATATTCATCTGCTAAACGATCGTCACGGCAAACTGGATTTGCGATTGTGGACTGACTACGTGCGTGGGCGGCTGTCCACAGGGGGATATTTGCCACGGATAACGCCACTTCGTTTTGGTGGGGCGCTCGATTATGTCTATGGCCCCTGGCGAGGGAAGGTTGATGTGATGCAAGTATACAAACAGACTGATACCGCTTCACTGGAAACAGCTACTGCCGGCTATACGATGCTGAATATTCAGCTGGATTACGGGTTTGACTGGGGAGAGATGAATTGCAGCCTGTTCGTGCGAGGCTCCAACTTGTTAAATGAAGAGGCGCGGCGACATACCTCCTTTTTAAAGGATCGCGCGCCATTGCCCGGGCGTTCTGGTCTTGCGGGAGTGCGTGTGAATTTTTAGGATGAATACTATGATGAACTCAGGCTTCCGGGGTGGCTGAAATTCATTGATTCATTGCAAGCTTTTTGTTCGCAACGATTATGCTGTTTTCATATTTGATATATTCGAGATAATCAATTGATTTTAATATGTTTTTATAGGAATTAATCCGATGGAATGGTAAGTATGCTAGACTTGACCGGTTGCCTGTAAGCTTGACTGTTTTTAGAAATATTATTATTGATAGATACTGGAAAAATGAAAACTATTTTGCCTGTGATGCTGCTTGGTTTTGTGTTGTTTGCGTTGGGTGGTTGCACTAGAAATAATGACTACATGCCATTATCAGGCGCGACAGGTGAAAAGATTTTTAAGGAAGCCTGTGTGCAGTGTCATACGCCTGTAAGCGGCAACGTAATGATATTGAGGCCCGAGATGGCTAATGCGGATGCTATCATGGAAAGAGTGAAGAATGGCAAAGGAATCGGGATGCCCGCTTTTCCAAATTTGACAGGGGATTCTGCGCAGAGTCTGGCGGAGTATGTGCTGATAAATAGTGTGACTAGATAAATCAGTGCTGGTTTTTATTCCTCTCTAAATTAAGGTGGGAGTCGTTTTGTATAACTGCGCAATGCCTGGTAATTCCACTGTCCTGCAGCAAAAATCCGACTGTATGACTTGCAGTTTTCGAGAGTTGTGTCTGCCGGTGGGGTTGACTGATGAGGAAATAGAGTATCTTGGTAATCTGATTAATTATAAATTCAAGGTGCGGAGAGGCGAGTATTTGTCGCATGCCGGATCTGATTTCAAGTCACTCTACGCAGTAAAAAACGGCTCCTTTAAAACTTGTGTGCTGAAGGTGGATGGGCGCCAGCAGGTGACTGGCTTTTATATGACAGGCGAGCTGCTGGGACTGGATGCGATCAGTCCGGAGAAGCATACTTGTGACACGGTTGCGCTGGTTGATAGTGAAGTCTGTGAAGTGCCTTTCAAAAAACTTGAGGAAATCGGGCAAAATATTCCTTCATTGATGAGTCAGCTTCACAAGATTATGAGCCGTGAAATTGTGCAGGACAGAGGGGTTATGATGCTACTGGGCAGCATGCGGGCAGAAGAACGGCTGGCTGCTTTTTTGCTTAACCTATCTACCCGCCTGGCCAGACGGGGGTATTCGCCAACGGATTTTATTTTGAGAGCAACAAGGGAAGATATTGGCAGTTATCTGGGGCTCAAGCTGGAAACAGTCAGCCGATCATTCTCCAAGCTGCAGGAGGAAGGGCTTATCACGGTTAATATCAAACATATCACATTACATGACGTTGATAAGTTGAACCTCAGAATTGGTAATTCAGCGGACTGATTTCGGTTTCATCCGATTTGAAAAATGAGTTTTCTTGAGCACAGGATCTGCCATGTTATAATGGCGTGCGGTGCCAGAGGTGATTTTCTGCGCCGAGGAAATTTCTTGTTTTATTAACTTTTTATAACATAATTTACAATTCGCACTTATCAAAATAGGGTGCCTTCATTAAGGAAGTACGTCGATAAGTAGCGGTTAACCCTAGGGAGAATGCATGTCAGTTACTATGCGGCAAATGTTGGAAGCGGGTGTTCATTTTGGTCATCAAACCCGTTTCTGGAACCCGAAAATGGCGCCATATATTTTTGGCCAGCGTAATAAAATTCATATCGTTAATCTTGAGCATACGCTTGTCATGTTCAGAGATGCGCTGGATTATGCCCGCAGGTTAGCAGCGAACAAAGAAACAATTCTTTTCGTGGGAACCAAGCGTCAGGCACGTGATATTGTTAAAGAAGAAGCAATCCGGTGTGGCGCTCCTTATGTTAATCAGCGCTGGTTGGGAGGGATGCTGACCAATTTCAAGACGATCAGGCAATCGATCAAGCGTTTGCAAGATATGGAAAAAATGGTGCAAGACGGAACATTAAACAAGCTGGTAAAGAAAGAGGCTCTTGATTTTCAGCGTGAATTAGAAAAATTGAACGCCAGTCTTGGCGGCATCAAGGAGATGAAAGGGCTGCCGGATGCCATGTTTGTGATTGATGTGGGGTATCAGAAAGGCACGATTATCGAGGCGAATAAACTGGGTATTCCGGTCGTGGGTGTAGTAGATACCAATCATAACCCGGCCGGTATTCAATATGTGATACCGGGAAATGATGACTCCAGCCAAGCGATACGACTTTATGCGCGCGCCATGGCGGATGCCATTCTGGAGGGGCGCAACCAAGCCATCCAGGAAATTGTCGAGATGGGTAAAACTGATAGTGAAGTTCTGTCTGGTCAAGATCTGTCTGCAGATGCATAAATGATCTCCGTTACCACCTCTTATTGAAATAGATTATTCAAAGTTTTTGTATTAACCGGATCCGGAGTCAGTATGGCAGAGATTACTGCAAGCATGGTTAAAGAATTGCGCGAGCTTACCGGCTTGGGCATGATGGAATGTAAAAAAGCCTTATCCGAGGCTGGTGGAGATATGAAAGCCGCTGAGGATTTATTGCGGATCAGAAGTGGAGCCAAAGCGAGTAAAGCGGCTGCTCGTATTGCTGCAGAAGGAGTTATTAGCGGATTTATTACCGTTGATGGCAAACAGGGAGCGCTGATAGAGGTTAACTGTGAAACCGACTTTGTTGCCAAGAATGAAGATTTCATCAATTTTGCCGGCGATCTGGCGAAGCTGATGGTGAGTCAAAGTGTTTCAGATACAGCATTATTGGCTGAAATGCCTCTGGCTGGTGGAGAAACGGTTGAATCTGTTCGCAAGGCTTTGATTATGAAGCTGGGCGAAAATATTAGTATTCGTCGTGGGATCAGTTACCATGCCGAAGGTCGTCTCGCGATGTATCTACACGGGAGCAGGATCGGTGTAATGGTTGATTATTCGGGGGGAGACGAAGCCTTGGGTAAAGATATAGCCATGCATATTGCGGCCAGCAAGCCTGTTTGCGTATCAAGTGCACAAGTCCCCGTTGATTTACTTGAGCATGAGCGTCAGATATTTACTGCCCAGGCAGCAGAAAGTGGCAAACCGGCTAATATAATTGAGAAAATGGTGGAAGGGCGAGTTACCAAATATTTGGCAGAAGTTACATTGTTAGGCCAGCCTTTTGTTAAAGATCCCGAGCAGACTGTTGAGAAGCTGTTAAAAACAAAATCTGCTGAAGTCAGCAATTTTACACTGTACGTTGTAGGTGAGGGAATCGAAAGGAAATCTGATGATTTTGCAGCTGAGGTTATGGCGCAGGTAAGTCAGTCAAAATAAGAATGTTTTCCAGCGATTGGTTTGACCGGGCATGTGGCAGAGGTAAATGATAACTTATCACTATAAGCTAGGATCTGTTGAGATTCAGTATCTGGTGTAGGTGGGTTGTGCTACAACCTGAGCCTGTTCATCAGGCGTAAATTCTGTATATTTTCTATAGGTTTCTAATGGATTATTGGGGCTCAATTCACGTATGAACAGAGGCGCAGTGAGTAAAGATGGACCCCTGTTGTTTAGGCCAGGCAGACGATCCGGACGCGGCGATACGAACAATCGTCAGTTGGTAGAGACCGTGTATGGATAATACGCACAGGCAGTTCCTGGCGCGATTTGTCAGTCGAATTTAGCAAATGGAACACGATCTTTCTTTCAGGCGTATTTTGTGCAATAACAAGACCGACCGCAACTTCTTGTCAGCCATTTCCCTATCTACTGTCATCATTTCAGGTGAATCTCAACAGAATCTGGAGTGGCTGTTGATGGTGTATGAATAGCGGCGTGATCAATTTTCAGGAAGACTTTACGATAAATCTCCATTACACGAGCATATATGCCAGCCGTCTATAAACGTATTTTATTGAAGTTGTCGGGCGAGGCTCTTATGGGTGATGCGCAGTATGGCATTGATCGTACAGTGGTTGAGCGTATCGTTGTCGAGATTGCCGGAGTGTTGCAGTTAGGCGTTGAGGTTGCGATTGTGGTAGGTGGGGGTAATATTTTTCGTGGCATGAAATCCGCGGGAGATGGCATGGATCGCGTAACAGCTGACTATATGGGAATGCTTGCTACCACCATGAATGCTTTAGCATTACACGATGCGATGAGGCGGAATGGCGTCGTCTCACGGGTACAATCAGCTTTGCGGATAGATCAGGTCGTGGAACCTTATATTCGTGGCAAGGCTTTACGTTATTTAAATGAACGTAAAGTGGTCATATTTGCTGCGGGGACTGGTAATCCTTTTTTTACTACGGATACAGCAGCTGCCTTGCGTGGTATGGAAATGAATGCCAACATAGTTCTCAAGGCGACCAAAGTTGATGGGATTTATACCAGTGACCCTTTTGAAAATAAAGATGCACAACGTTTTCGTAACCTGACTTTTGATGAGGCAATTAATAAAAACCTTCAGGTAATGGATGCTACTGCACTGACCTTGTGCCGTGATCAGAAACTTCCCATCAATGTATTCAGTATTTTTAAGACCGGAGCACTCAAACGAGTTATCATGGGTGAAGATGAAGGGACTTTGGTAATTATTTGAATTTTTGGACATTATCTAAAATATCGTTATTCCTCGCGGTATATGGCAGAGCACATGTGCATTGTTGTAATCGCTTTTTAATGTCAATATCTACTTAAATATGATTGCTGATATAAAAAAGGCTACTGAGCAGAAAATGCAAAAAAGCCTGGATGCACTTAAAGTTGATTTCAGCAAAGTAAGAAGTGGACGTCCACATACAGGGCTGCTGGATCATATAACAGTTGACTACTATGGAACACCTACACCGATCAGACAGCTTGCGAATGTAACTCTGGCTGATGCGCGGACTATAGGCGTTATTCCATGGGATAAAAAAGCATTTTCAGCCATTGAAAAAGCGATACGAGATTCTGATATGGGCTTGAATCCGATGACTGCGGGTGAAATGGTGAGGGTGCCTATGCCTCCCTTGACAGAAGAAAGACGCAAGGACTTGACCAAGATTGTTAGAACGGAAGCGGAAACAGCTCGTATCGCGATGAGGAATATTCGGCGTGATGCTAATACCCAGTTGAAAGAATTGTTGAAGGACAAGTTGATCGCGGAAGATGAAGATCGCCGTGCGCAGGATGATATCCAGAAACTGACAGACCGATATATTGCCGAGGTAGACAAGCTGCTGCAAGCCAAAGAAGCAGAATTGATGGCTGTCTGATATATGCCTTCAATATTGAGTTCAACTCGTGGAATCCCGGAAACCGGGATGATACCCAAGCATATCGCTATTATCATGGATGGTAATGGCCGGTGGGCAAAGCAGCGTTATCTGCCACGAATAGCAGGACATACTCAGGGTGTTGAGGCGGTACGAGGTACGATTAAAGCCTGCATTGAAAGAGGCGTTCCGTATCTGACAGTTTTTGCGTTCAGTAGTGAAAACTGGCGAAGACCTGCGGAAGAGGTCAAGCTGCTGATGCAACTGTTTCTCGCTGCGCTTGAACGGGAGGTTACCAGCTTGCATGAAAATGGAGTCCGATTCCGGGTGATTGGTGATCTTTCGAAATTTGATCCCAGAGTAATCGAATGTGTTCGGCATGGTGAGATGCTTACTGCCGGAAATACTCGTTTGCATTTTACGGTGGCTGCAAATTACGGAGGACGCTGGGATATCATGCAAGCTGTACGCAAAATGATCGCCCAACGCTCTGATTCAACTATGGATTTTAATGAATCTGATCTTTCTAGATACCTGACTATGGCGGATGCTCCCGAGCCAGATTTATTCATTCGCACCGGAGGAGAATGTCGGATCAGTAATTTTCTGCTCTGGCAACTTGCGTATACCGAACTATATTTTACCGATACCTTGTGGCCAGATTTCAATGTATCAACTCTTGACAAGGCTATCCTTTCCTATCAGAAACGTGAGCGCAGATTTGGTCAAACAAGTGAGCAGCTTGCAAGTCGGCAGGAAATCAAGGATACGATCTTGAACGAAAATAAAGTTTAACCATCATTGTTCAATTAACGGGACTCACCCGTTCATGCTTAGCACCCGACTCTTTACCGCACTCATATTATTGACCGCCTTTCTGGCGGCATTATTTTATCTACCGGATATTTTCTGGGCAGTATTACTCCTGGGATTGACTGTTACAGCAGCCAGAGAGTGGTGCCGTCTGGGGCGTTTCTCAATTGGCCAGACTGTTCTTTATATGATTTTTACCACCTTGCTGGGAGGGGAGCTATTATTCCTGACCAGCATGGCGGTAGCCAGAAATCCGGCAGATTCATCGATGATCTGGTTTTATATTGCATCTGCCATCTTCTGGCTGTTAGCGGTACCTTACCAATTGGTAACAATCCAACCCATCCGCAATGTGTGGGTATTCATGTTAACCGGCTGGCTGGTATTGCTGCCGGCGTGTCTGTCACTATATCAGCTTCGTGCGATGGATCCATTATTGTTACTTGGATTCATGGGAGTAGTGTGGGTATCTGACAGCGTTGCTTATTTTATCGGGCGTACCTATGGCAAGCATAAACTTGCCCCGCAGATCAGTCCTGGAAAGACGTGGGAGGGAGTGGCTGCTGCGCTAGTTGGCGTATTGATCTATGCATTGATCTGGTTTTGCATAGTAGATAGAGAAAACAAGCTGATTAGCTTGCTGGTTCCTTTATTGCTTGTGCTCGCGGTGCTGGGAATAGTGGGTGATCTGTTTGAATCACTGTTGAAACGGCAGGCAGGCGTTAAGGATAGTGGCAATATTCTGCCAGGTCACGGCGGTATACTGGATCGTATTGATGCGTTGATCCCAGTTTTACCTGTTGCTGCGCTATCGGCCATCTTATTTTATTCGACTGAATTATGACTCCAATCCGTCATCTGACCATCTTGGGCTCGACCGGCAGCATTGGGGAAAGCACATTGGACGTGGTAGCCAGACATCCCGACCGGTTTCAGGCGGTTGCCCTGACTGCCGACAAGAATGTTGAAAAAATGTTTGAGCAGTGCAAACGATTTTACCCGTCGTACGCTGTGATGCTCAACGCTCAGAGTGCCGAGCAACTGGAAGCTAAATTGCGTGTGGCAGGCTTGGGTACCATGGTGCTTTCAGGTATCGAATCACTGGAAAAAGTAGCATCTTTACCAGAAATCGATACGGTTATGGCAGCGATTGTTGGCGCGGCAGGTATTCGTCCGACACTCTCGGCTGCGCAGGCGGGCAAACATATTCTTCTGGCTAACAAGGAGACGCTGGTGATGGCTGGACGTATCTTTATGGATACGATCAGACAATATCATGCAACGTTATTACCGATAGACAGCGAACACAATGCGATTTTTCAGTCATTGCCACAACATTACAATGGAGATCTGATTAGTTCTGGGGTGCGCCGGATATTGCTTACTGCCTCGGGAGGACCTTTCCATAAAGCAGATTTGCAGACCCTGTCAACCGTTACGCCGGAGCAAGCTTGTGCTCATCCCAATTGGGTAATGGGCAGAAAAATATCGGTTGATTCAGCTACCATGATGAATAAAGGGCTGGAAGTCATTGAGGCGCACTGGCTGTTTAATGTGGAACCCGAAAAAATCCAGGTGGTTGTTCATCCGCAAAGCGTCATTCATTCTATGGTTGAATATATTGATGGCTCGGTGCTTGCCCAACTCGGTAATCCGGATATGCGCACACCGATAGCGCATGCGTTGGGTTATCCCGAGAGAATAGAAAGTGGTGTGCAATCCATGGATATTTTCAAAATTGCACAATTGAATTTTGAGGCTCCGGATTTCGAGCGATTCCCCTGTCTCAGGCTTGCATATGAAGCCCTTTCAAAGGGAGGTAATATGCCCGCCGTACTGAATGCCGCCAATGAAGTTGCGGTTGAAGTTTTTCTGGCTGGTAAAATACCTTTCACGGTAATCCCTGCGATCATCGAGCATGTAATGGAATCAATAGACAGGCAGGAAATTACAGACCTGGAAGATGTGCTTGCTGCTGATTTACGGGCGCGTGAGACAGCTCGCAAGTGGTTGGATACTCAGGCTTGGCAAAGAGGACAGTCCGGAGCTCCGTTATTTCGTGCCGAGCAGTGGAATGGATAATTTTTGCAGATCTTTAATATGACACTGCTCTCAACTATTTTTGCATTCGTAATTGCACTGGGTCTACTGATCACTTTTCACGAATTTGGCCATTATCTGGTCGCTCGTTGGTGTGGAGTCAAGGTGCTGCGCTTTTCTCTCGGATTTGGCCAGCCCTTGTTTAAAAAACGCCTTGGTAATGATCAGACGGAATGGGTGGTCGCTGCGATCCCTCTGGGGGGATATGTCAAGATGCTGGATGAACGGGAAGGGCGGGTTCCCGCTGACGAACTTCCACGTGCATTTAACCGACAACCTGTTTCCAAGCGTTTCGCTATCGTGGTTGCAGGCCCTGTGGCGAACTTCTTATTGGCTATTCTGCTGTACTGGTTACTTTTTATACTCGGTGTCAGTGGTGTAAAGCCAATCCTGGGGGAAATTGAACCCGCGACACTTGCGGCTTCAGCAGGTTTCAGAAACGGGGATACCATTACCGGGATCGGCGACCAGGCAATTACCACCTGGCAGGAAGCCCGACTGCTACTGCTGGACAATGCAGTAGACAAGAATCCTGATGTCAGGATAACAGTAACAGGCGAAAGTGGAATTTCTCGTCAGCTTAAACTCGATATGAGCAGTCTTGGCGCAGAAGATCTTGAAAGTGATTTTCTGAATCGACTGGGTTTGAGTGTTTATCGGCCAATTGTTGCCCCAGTTATTGATCAGGTGATGGTTGGCGGGGCGGCAGAACGCGCGGGTCTCAAGACTGGCGACAGAGTTGTGGCGATTAATGGAAAGGAAGTCTCCGCCTGGGAAGATGTTGTCGATATGGTGCGTTCAAATCCCGGGCACACACTCTCGGTTGAGGTGATGCGGGATGACCGGGAGCTTGCTATGTCATTACAACCGGAAACCGTATCCGAGGGTCACGCTGAAATTGGCAAGGCTGGAATTACGCCTGAAATCCATCATGAGATACTGGAAAATCTGCTGGTGAAAACCAGCTATCCTCCGATGGCAGCTTTGGTTAAAGCAGCTACCAAGACTTGGGAAATGTCTTATTTTACCGTGCGCATGCTTGGGAAAATGGTCACTGGTGATGTTTCTCTGAAGAATATCAGCGGGCCGATTACCATTGCAAACTATGCCGGCCAGTCGGCACAAATAGGGTTTACTGCCTACCTGGGATTCCTGGCCCTGATCAGTATCAGTCTTGGTGTGTTGAATCTTCTGCCGATTCCGGTTCTGGATGGCGGACACTTGATGTATTACTTGATCGAGGTGGTGCGAGGTATACCATTATCTGAAAGAGTAATGTCTATCGGTAATCAGATTGGTATGGCTTTGCTAATTACACTGATGCTGTTTGCAATATATAACGATCTACTTCGCCTGGCTTCTGAATAGACATGAAATTCAGGTTTTATGCATTATTTTTTTTCCTGTATTCAATAGGCTGTGCGGCAAATGATTCATTCGTGGTCAAGGATATCCGGGTGGAGGGTATTCAGCGTACCGAGGCTGGAACAATATTCAGTTATCTGCCTGTTAAAGTCGGCGATGTACTCGACAGTAAAAAAGCCAGTGCGGCGATCAAAGCATTGTATGCAACCGGTTTTTTCAGTGATGTCAAACTGAAATCCGAAGGAGAGCTGTTGATTGTGCAGGTTCAGGAACGCCCTGCAATCGCGCAGATCACAATCAATGGCGCAAAGGAATTTGACAAGGATAAACTCAAGGAAGGGCTGAAGCAGGCAGGCTTATCAGAATCTCGTATTTTCAGTCGTTCGCTGCTTGAAAAGGCTGAACAGGAATTGAAGCGTCAGTACATCAGCCGGGGTAAGTATGCCGTCAAAATTACGACCACAACCACGCCGCTGGAACGAAACCGTATCGGTATCAATTTTGATATCAAGGAAGGAAAAACAGCTCGGATCAAGCAAATCAACATCGTCGGCAATCATGTTTTTCCTGAAGATGATCTGACCGGTCTGTTCAGTCTCAAAACACCGGGTTTTATGACATGGTTTACGAAGGATGATCAGTATTCAAAGCAAAAATTATCGGCTGATCTTGAAACACTACGTTCCTATTATCTTGATCGGGGGTATCTGGAGTTTAATATCGAATCTACGCAAGTTTCGATTACGCCGGATATGAAAGATATTTACATTACGGTCAATGTAACGGAAGGTCCTCAATATACGGTGTCCGATATAAAGCTGGCCGGCGAGTTGCTTGTGCCGGAAGAAGAGTTACGCAAGTTGATCAAGCTTGAACCGGGTGGAGTATTCGCCCGCGAGAAGCTGACTGAATCTATCAAGCTAATCAGTGACAGGCTGGGGAATGATGGTTACGCCTTTGCCAATGTCAATGCATCACCGGAGCTGGACAAGGAAACTCGCAAGACAGCCTTTACTTTTTTTATCGACCCAGGGCGCCGGGTTTATGTCAGACGCATCAATATCAGCGGTAATGAACGTACCCGGGATGAAGTGATACGGCGTGAATTCCGACAAATGGAAGGGGGCTGGCATTCTACTGAACAGATCAATCGCTCCCGCCAACGGGTGGACAGGCTGGATTTTTTTACTAGCGTTAACGTTGAAACTCCCCCGGTTGCCGATGTACCGGATCAGGTGGATATCAATGTCAATGTAGTTGAGAAGCCAACTGGAGCAATCATGTTTGGCGCCGGCTATTCTGATCGCGAAGGGATTATCCTGAATGGATCAATTGCCCAGAACAATATTCTGGGGACGGGTAATTTTCTTAGTCTGCAGGTGAATACCGGGAGCGTTAACAAGATCATCTCGGCTTCATTCAGTAATCCGTATTATACGATTAATGGAGTCAGTCTCGGTCTGGAAGCGTTCAGACGTGACATCAATACCCGCTCTCTGAGCAGTGTGGGGGTGTTCAATACCGATACGACTGGTGCCAACATTCGCTTTGGTATCCCCGTCGCGGAAAATGACATGGTTTCATTGGGACTGGGTTATGAACACACCAAAATTGATTTGCGCAATGACAGCCCGCAACGTTTCAGGGATTTCGTCGATCAGTTTGGCAAGACTTCCAATAATCTCCCGCTTACCTTGAGTTGGGCACGTGATCGTCGTGACAGTGCGATTTGGACAACCTCCGGATTGATGCAGCGATTATTTGGCGAATTTGGTATGCCGTTCGGAGACCTGAATTACTACAAGGTCAGTTATGAGCAGAGATGGTTTTTTCCCGTTTCCAGGCTATTTACCCTGATGCTGAATGGTGAAGTGGGAGTGGGCGATGGATATTCCGGTAAACCGCTACCTTTCTTCAAGAATTTTTTTGCAGGCGGCTTTAATTCGGTTAGAGGGTACAACATCAATACGTTGGGGCCTCGTGACAATAATAATCTGGCTCTGGGTGGCAGCAAACGTATAGTCGGTAACGTTGAGGTATTATTCCCGGTACCATTTATGAAGGATGACAAATCAGTTCGCCTGAGTGCATTTGCCGATGGCGGTACAATTATTAATTCATTTTCCGGACTGGGGTTTGATGATTTTCGTTATTCTGCCGGGTTAGCTGCAACCTGGATTTCTCCCATGGGGCCGCTGAAGTTCAGTGTCGCCCAGCCACTTAATGATAAACCAGGCGACAAATTGCAACGTTTCCAGTTCCAGTTTGGACAGACTTTCTGAATCTGAAAAATTGTATTGAAAGAAAATGAAAGATTCATTGAATAGATACAGCCAGATAACTGCTGTTCGGTTTGTAAAAATATTCATTTTTTTGGCAGTGCTGATTTTGTCACCTTATCTGTTTGCTGGGGAGATCAAGATCGGCGTTGTCAATACCGAGAGAGTGTTGCGGGAATCAATGCCCGCCGTAGCTGCGCAGAAAAAGATAGAAAATGAATTTCAGGCGCGTGATGCACGTATCAGGGAGCTTTCCGTGCAGATCAGAGCTTTACAGCAGGAGCTGGAAAAAAATATTGACTTTGTCAATGAAGAGGAACGGCGCTTGAAGGAGCGGGAACTGGCTGGACTCAGCCGACGTTACCAACGTACACAGCAGCAGATGCGGGAAGATTTGAGTTTGCGCCAAAATGAAGAGTACAGCCTGATTCTGGAACGTACCAACAAGGTGATCAAAGAGCTCGCGGAGCAACAGGATTATGATCTGATCCTGCAGCTGCAAGATTCAGTCTACCGAAGTGCGCGTATTGATATTACTGACCAGGTGATCAAGGCATTAAACGCACAGGAACCGACTTCCAGGAAACAATAAATATATAAAAATTTGTATAACAGAGAGATAGAATGGCTGTGATGGATATCCATGAAATACTGAAATACTTGCCGCATCGTTATCCACTGATTCTGGTTGATCGGGTGGTTTCACTTGAGTTGGGCAAGCGGATTCACGCATACAAGAATGTTTCTATCAATGAACCTTATTTTTCCGGACATTTTCCGCATCATCCGGTGATGCCGGGAGTATTGATTGTTGAAGCACTGGCGCAGGCAGCTGCCTTGCTGACGATTCGATCAGAAAATATGGAAAAAGATGCCGGACAGGTGTATTACTTCGTGGGTATCGACGGAGTACGATTCAAAAAGCCGGTTATCGCGGGTGATCAGCTGGTATTAAAGGTTGAAATCACCCGTCAGCTGAAAGGAATTTGGAAATATTCAGCCTGTGCAGAAGTGGATGGCCAGCTTGTCACCGAAGCTCAGCTGATGTGTACTGCTCGGGCCATCTGATTCGGTTAGCAGGGAGGTTAGAAATCAAGACTTCTGGTGTCGTCGTTCGAGAATGGATCCATCCGGAAGGAAAAGCTATCTACGGGGTGGATGAAGCTGGTAGGGGGCCGCTAGCTGGTCCGGTCTATGCTGCGTGTGTTGTGCTGGATTCTTGTTACGTTATCAATGGACTGGCGGATTCCAAACGGTTAAGTGAAAAACGGCGGGCCAGTTTGGCCGAACAAATAAAACAGCATGCTCGCGCATGGGCAATTGCTTCAGCCTCAGTGGAGGAGATTGATCGGCTGAATATTTTACAAGCCAGCATGCTCGCAATGCGAAGAGCAGTCATTGAATTAATGCCGGTGTCTAATGCACTAATTCTGGTAGATGGCACCCATGTACCACAACTGGATTATGAAGTGCAGGCAGTTATTAGAGGAGATAGTCTGGTAGCTGAGATTTCGGCAGCCTCAATTCTTGCCAAAACTGCGAGGGATGCAGAAATGTTACGGCTACACGAGATTTACCCGATTTATGGTTTTGATCGACATAAAGGCTACCCCACCAGAGTGCACTTGGACGCAATTCGTTTGCATGGAATAACAGCTACTCATCGCAAAAGTTTCGCGCCGTGTGCCGAGAAATCAACGGTGTGATTTTAAACAAATTTTATCAACTGGTTACCTCGAAAAACCCTGTTTTTGAAAATCCATTGATCGTAAACTCAATGTGTTACATACAAATCTCTTCAGAATTTATAGGTTTTTCGAGGTAACCAACTACAAGGAAGCCTGATTCAGGCAGAGGAAGCATGCGCATAGTAAAAAATACGGTGGTATCACTCCACTATAAAATGACCGATCAGGAAGGAAATCTGATGGAAGAAACTGATGAACCCATCAGCTACTTGCATGGTGGTTATGATGGAATATTTCCAGTAGTGGAAGAAGCGCTGCATGAAAAAGAAACCGGGGTGACCTTATCCCTGCAAATGGAACCGGATGATGCTTTTGGAGAATATGATGAGGAACTGATGCGCGTTGAGCCACGTAGTGCGTTCCCGGAAGAAATCACGGTCGGGATGCAGTTTGAGGGGGGTGAGGAAGATTCTGATGATTTTTATATCTATACAGTGAGAGAGATCACTGATGATGTCGTGGTAGTGGATGGTAATCATCCCTACGCTGGTATGGCATTTCAGTTTGAATGCACAGTTACGGAAGTACGCCCGGCAACGGAAGAAGAATTATCTCACGGGCATGTACACGGGCCGCACGGCCATGAACATTAGACGATCTCACCAGCATTTTTCACCATCCTGTTAATTATTTTATCCGATTGGCCATTGATTTAATGAGGTAAAGCTGTTCCAGTGCCTCCCGGGGAGTCAGCTCATCCGGGTGAAGTTGCTCAAGGTAATCGAGTACCGGATGCACGGAAGCAGGAGCAGCTTCCTCGTTTTCCTCAATTGTTTCAAATAATGTCTGCTGAGGACTCTTGCTGAGTGCTTCCTGCTCCAGTTGTGCCAGAATCTTTCCGGCATTTCGGATAACTTTATCCGGTACACCTGCCAGTGCGGCAACATGCAGCCCATAACTCCGGCTGGCAGATCCTTCCTCTATCCGGTGAAGAAAGACAATACGTCTCTTGTGCTCCACTGCGGTGACATGTACATTAATTGCCTGCGGAAATTCTTCTGCTAGTCGGGTCAGTTCAAAGTAGTGCGTGGCAAACAAGGTATAGCTCTGATTCTGAGTCAGCAAGTGGCGGGCGATGGCAAAAGCCAATGCAAGCCCGTCAAAAGTTGAAGTTCCCCGGCCAATTTCATCCACCAACACCAGGCTTTGTGCGGTTGCATTGCGTAAAATACTGGCGGCTTCCGTCATTTCTACCATGAAGGTGGAACGTCCCCCTGCCAGATCGTCAGCTGCACCAATCCGGGTAAAAATCTGATCAATGGGGCCAATACGGGCGCTCCCGGCTGGAACAAAGCTACCGCAATGCGCCAGCAGAATAATTAGCGCTGTTTGTCGCATGTAGGTAGATTTCCCGCCCATGTTTGGGCCGGTGATGATCAGCATCTGCCGTCCTTCCCGCGTGACAGCACCCAGCTGTATATCATTGGCAATGTATTGTTCTATTTGATTTTCCACTACCGGATGCCGCCCAGCTTCGATATCCAAAGCAGGATCATCAGTAAATACCGGTTTGGTATAACCAAACAAATCTGCACGTTCAGCAAAAGCACACAGAACATCCAGTTCAGCAACAGAGCGGGCAATTTCCTGTAAGGGAATGATGAAATCTGCCAGTTGTTCCAGTAACTGCTCGTACAGTTTCTTTTCCTGTGCCAATGCCTGTTCACGCGCAGTTAGTGTCTTGTTCTCAAATGCCTGCAACTCGGGGATGCTATAGCGTTCCGCATTTTTCAAGGTTTGTCTGCGGCGGTAGTCAGCGGGGATTTTTTCGCCATGGATGCGGGTTACCTCGATATAAAAACCATGTACCCGGTTATATTCCACCTTAAGGGTTGGAATACCGGTACGCTCGCGTTCCCGTGCTTCCAGTTGCAACAGGAATTCACCACAATTCTTCTGTAAAGCGCGTAATTCGTCCAGTTCAGCATCATAGCCGTCAGCGATGACGCCTCCTTCACGAATTACTGCGCCGGGCACGGGTTGCAGCGCGTGAACGAGCAGTTGTGTGAGTGTAGTATCTGGCACCATGGCCGGGACAAAACGATGAACGGCAATAGCTGTTGAGGTTGTAATCAGTTTGATAATTTCAGGAAGTGCCGTCAGGCTGTCGCGTAAACCGGATAAATCACGAGGTCTGGCTGTTCTTAAGGCAATTCGGCTGGTGATACGTTCGATATCAGCGATATGTTTGAGACGCTCCCGGATACCCGCATAGAGGATTCCCGGCTTTGCTCCAATCAAGTCAGAAACGGCATCCAGTCGCTGCTGCAGGGTGATACGATTGCGTAGCGGGTGATGCAGCCAATGCCGCAACAACCGGCTACCCATGCTGGTTGCGCAGATATCCAGCAGGGATGATAGCGTGGGGGCTTCTTCTCCACGTAATGTCAGCGTAATTTCAAGATTACGGCGGGTAGCGGCATCCATACGCAAATAGGTCTCTGGCCGTTCCACCCGTAATATTTGCAAATGACCAAGTACCTGTGTTGCTGATTCATCGGTTGCAGTGTGCTGCGTCAGCCTGACATATTCAAATAACGCACCGGCTGCCATGATTGCGGCACGCAACTCTTCACAACCAAAGGCATTCAGATCACGGGTACCGAATTGCCGGGTAAGCTGCTGCACAGCATGCTCATAATCAAATTGCCAATCCGGCAGGCGTTTGGGGGCGGTAAAACTGTTTAATATCACAGGCAGAGCAAGTGATTCCGGTAGCAAAATTTCTGATGGATGCAAGCGCTCCAGCTCGCTAGCCAGATTATCCGGAGAGGTTTCCAGTACGCGCATATCCCCGGCTGCCAGGTTGAGCCAAGCTAGACCAATCACGCCGTGATGCAGTGCCAGTGTCAACACAATACTGTTGCCACGTTCTTCCAGCAACCCGGCATCAGTCAGGGTGCCAGGGGTGATGATGCGAACAACCTGACGTTCTACCGGCCCCTTGCTGGTAGCGGGATCGCCGATCTGTTCACATATAGCAATGGATTCACCCAGTTTTACCAATTTAGCCAGATATTGATCCGCCGCATGAAATGGCACACCTGCCATTTTGATTGGCTCCCCGGCGGAGGAGCCACGGTGAGTCAATGTAATATCCAGCAACCTGGCTGCTTTTTCGGCATCTTCATAAAACAGCTCATAAAAGTCCCCCATGCGGTAAAACAGCAGCTTGTCGGTATGCTGTGTTTTGATACGCAGGTACTGCTGCATCATGGGGGTGTGAGCGGAATGATCTGGTTTATTTATTGAGTTTCCAGATGTTGTCAATAATTACTCCAGGTGTTTGTCAGATTCGGGGTTTGTATCGAGCTCAAAAATCAAATCTGATTTTGTAGGCGTGGTTTCTTGCAAAAATTACTGAAACAGCAGGTGTAATACACAAGCTGGGATCATTACTCCAATTACATTGACCATTATTTCATGCTGACCATTTTTTTCCAGTGGGATCAGGCAATTTTTGATTAATCGCCATCAAGCGTGCAGCTGGCTGATATCGTACATTTTATTGTAACGTGGTAATCCGTTGAGTCGGTATGTAAAAAAAATTGTCCCAGGTGGAGGAGGGCACAGGCCCTGGATTAACCACAAAATGGATTCATTCAGATAAAAACACCTAACAAGCCAAGCCAGCAGGATTTGTTTTTCTGTCGCTTCGCTCAAAAATGCAAAATAAGTCTCTGCTTGTGATGTTATAAACGGGGATGTTTTTGCTGGGATAGATGCGCAAGCAGAAGGCTAGGCCTGCTTCTGTGATTTCTATATCAAGCTTCTAAAGGAGGATAACTAATCCTTGCGCAGCTTCGTAAGCAGTTTAGTTGTCTCGTATCTCGCTGAATCACGTGACTGATCCCAGTGAAATGGCTGGTGCGGTGCTGTATCTAGCCAGCGATGCGTCAAGTTACACCATCGGTGCTACCCCTAACTGTGGATGGGGCGGGATGTTGGCGTAAGCCAGACTGCGCTGCAGATATCAACTCTAGCTGATTATGGCTAGGGCGCACTGATTAAGCTAAATGGCCAATCACGATATCCATTAACTCATTGGTAATTTCATCTTGGCGCACGTTGCTCATTTCTTGCTGCACCTCTTCTAGCTGCTCGTCCACTGACTGTTCGGCTTGTTGCATTAAGGCTAGCCGGGTCGCATTCTCGGTAACCATAGCTTCGGCAGAGGCGCGGAACACACTGGCAAATACATGATTACGTACCAGTGATGACAACAAAGCATCGGCCGCCATACTGTAATCCGGCAGTGAACGCGAATGCCAGCGCCGCTCAGGTTGTAATAGGCTTTTATCCAGTGGCAATAAAGCGCGTGTCACAGATTCTTGATAGCCATGTTTAGCGCGTTGGGTGTAAATCAAAGTTACCACTAGATTGGCTAAAGGTTGACCACGGCCCAAGCGTTCAATATGCGTGACAATATCGCCGGCTAAACGACCTATACCATCTGCTGATGCAGGTGGCATTAACACCACATCTGGGGTGAGTTTTTGCTCTAGCAAGGCATTGCTCATACGTGAGCCAATACAGAGAATATGTTGTTTTACCATCGGCTGATTTTTGCTGTACTCCGTTACCGTATCGGCTAGTAGCTCATTGTAATTACCACACAAGCCATGATCGGAGCCAAACGCTACCAGTAGCCGCTTGTTAGGCTGGGTTGCTTCAGTGAGCAAACTGGCGCCACCAGTACGATAAATAAAAGCAGCAAAACCTTGCAATATCGT
>JACDJA010000896.1_pt1 | contig 28851 bp, 22 predicted proteins | sample 7449241 | NCBI WGS metagenome assembly JACDJA01 (sample SAMN14253289, study PRJNA609438) | sludge metagenome | isolation source: initial anaerobic sludge | collected 2018-12-20 | reverse complement strand
CCTGATGGCGTCGTTCTGCTGACCACGGCCATAGAGTGTTACGACCGGATCGACGAGGCCCGCGAGATCATCCAACGAGAAGGGCTAACCGACCTGGACAGGTTCGGACAGACACGCCCGCACCCTTGCGTAAAGATCGAGAGAGACGCCCGCGCTCAAATGTTAGCCAGTCTCCGCGCCTTGAACCTTGGCATAGAAAGCCCGGTGATGTAATGCCCAGACCAAAGAGACAACCACGAGCCGTTACCATCCCGCCAGCCGTTGAAGGCCTGTTTATCTGTGGCACTGGCTGCAACCATCTACCAGTCGGACGATATGCGGAATTGTGGGAACGATACGGCAGCGCATTCTGCCGGAAGTACCCAGACCATAAGAATCTATGGGCCATTGCCGTAGAGGGCATGGAGCCGCGTTAAGTTATGGCCTGAAGTCCGGGGAGTCTTTCGGCTCAAGCGTGCGCCCGGATGGATGGCCGCCCCTAACGCCGGGGGGCTAAAAGTAACTCCGGGCCAATACCCAGCGGAAGCCCCACATTCCCTCTGTCAGAAATTAAATCCCGAATTCGAAGTAAGTTTACTTTCCAGTAAATAGCCAAAAGCTATCAAACCCGCGTCAATACTGGCTTTCGGGCTATTGTGGCGTAGGTGTGGGGTTAACAAGTGGTTGTTAAGGTTAACAGGTATTTATTGGATGATGGGATGGAGCGCCTGCCATTGGTCACGCTCAGGTCACACAAACGAGGCCCTGATGGTCACATATTGGTGACACAGCCGACGATCATGTGACCAGAAACGAAAAAAGCCACTTGCGAAGACCGCTAAGTGACTCATTTTGTTGCAGAAATTGGTAGGACCACCCAGATTCGAACTGGGGACCTCTACCATGTCAAGGTAGCGCTCTAACCAACTGAGCTATGGTCCTGCAATCTGCGACGGGAAAGGAATATACTGATTCCTGCGTTTAGGGTCAACCTGTTTTCGCCGCTTTTGTTCTCCTGAGTCGGGTCCTTAGGGCACTGCTTAAGGCGCTCCAGCGGTTAACAATCAACGCCGCAAAAATCAGACCACAGCCAGCCATTTGAGTGGGTGTCATGGTTTCCCCGAACCACCCGGCTGCAAACAGAGATACCCAAACCGGCTCCAGCACCAGGATAACGGCGCCATGGCTGTGGGTGGAGAGGCTTTGGGCATAGGTTTGTACAAAGAAGCGCCCCGCAGTTCCTATAACAGCGCTGGCCAGAACCCACCATATCAACAGTGGCGGAGGGTTTGCGAAAGTTGGCCGCCAGGGTTCCGTAACCAGGGATTCAACCAGGGTCACGAGTCCGACAGTCAGTAGTGCCAGGGCTGTGAGGGGCAGGGCGGGGATTCGTTGTTTTTCGATGGTTGCCCCTGCGCGGCTTGTTACCGTGCGTTGGTTAGCAGCCCGGGTGTTCAGGGTGAAGTACAACGCGAAAATTGTGGCGGCCACCACGAAAAACATCTGGCCAGGTTCCGGTTGGAATCCATTTCGAAGGGATAGCAGGGCCAGCCCGGCAATGGCCACAGGTATGGCAAACCAGGTGCTCACAGGTTGCGCCTCTCTGAAAATAAGCCGCGCAACAATCGGAACAATCACCACGCCCAGGCTGGTTAAAAATGCACCTTCGCCCATGCTGGTGATATGAACCAGGCCCATAACCCAAAAGCTCATGGCGATACCAAACACCAGGCCAACGCCAACGCCGCGTTTGAACTGATCTGCATTCAAGCGCATGAGAGGGCGCCAGGCGACTACCGCCAGAAAGCCCCCCGCAATCAAAAACCGTACAGCCATAAATAACAACGGCGGCATAAGAAGCACGGCTTCTTTCGAAAATATCCAGCTAATGGCTGCGAGCAGTGTGACGATAACCAGCAGAAGATCGGATTTTTGGGCGTCAGACATTGGCGTAGAGCTTTACCAGTGGAAAGAGAACGGTAGTAACCTGCCAATGTATAGTTAGCGAACTAAAAAAGAAAGGTGGCTCTTCCCTGAGCCGGTGTTGGGAATGCAGGTTGTGCAAAAAGCATTCTTTCGCAGAAACCAGAATGCGTCAGTTGTTGAGTGTGGAATACACCAGCGAAGACATGTCTGTCTGATCGGAACCGGGCACCTCTATATACTGATCTCCCGAACCCCAGAGCTTCCACCAGGGGCGTTTGTTGTAGCTTCTGCTGGCGAAATCGACCTGCAGGCCGTTCAGGGTTGTATTATTGATCACCGGAACAGAAATATTGCCGGTTTCTGAACCCAGCACGCCACTGTGGGAAACGCCTTCATTCATCAGCACCGGGTAATGGTTGTAGTAAAGGCCGGCGGGGCCGTTCTGGCTGGTTACCTTGCCAGCCAGGCTCAGGTTACCGGAGCAGGAATCTATGCCCTGTGCGCTGGTTGCGCCACAGGCGGAATGAGTGGGAACAACGCCGTCATCGGTTCCGGAAATAAACGGCTTGGTGATGCCACCGTAGGAGGATCCTCCGGCAACAAAACGCAGGCGCGGCACAGAGTTCGGGCTCAAGGCAAGATTTCTGGCAGTGTTGGTTTGCAGGTCATTTACAACTCCCATTTTGCCGGGTTCTGGTTCAATGCCTGTAAACGCCTGCACAGCGGCACGCAGAGCCCAGTTATACCAGGTTGGGTTGTATGCGAGGCTCATGGCCAGGTTGGCAAGTTCGGTGCCGCCACCTGCACCGGAATAGTCAATGGATGCGAGAATTTTCAGCGGTGGCAAACCTTCGTTCTGCAGCCAGCGTGCCTGATTCTCAAGCAGATAGCGGGTAACGAGGTCACCGGTGGAGTGTGAGACAACTATGCAAAAGTCGTTACACAAACCCTGCTGACTGATTTCCCGGATCTGTTCATAGGCGCGCTGGGCAATGCTGCCTTCTACCCGGCCATCACTGGGCCAGTCAATACGGGCTTCGGAACGGGATAACCAGAATGTACGCCAGTAATCCTCGCCCGCATCCTTGATCGCCTGCAGATCGGCGGGGGGCGTGGCCAGATCTTCCATCTGAAACCCGTGTACCAGTATTACGTTGTGTCCGGCCAACTGGGCCTGGGCAGGTGCGGCCAGCATGCTGCTGGTAAATGCTGCTGCAAGCGCGATTTTCCAGGTTTTGTTCGTCTTTATTGTTTTCATGATTGCTCCGTATTTGTCTGATTATTGTTGGAGTGCCTCAGAACTTGTCAGCCAACTGCTGCAGAAGGGCTGCACGCTGTTCCGATTCGGGATTTACCGCCGGTGTGTCAGTGAGGTCATCAAGATCGGGCGGTTCAAAGTCGTAGCCGTCATCCGGCCCAAAAGCGTAATGTGTCCGGTCGCCGGGCCTGGCCGGAAGCTGTCGAATCTGTATATTGCGCAGCTGGAGCTTCCCGTTGAGCGATTTGCCTGCAAGCAGGGTTCCGTGAACCTTCAGAGAAATCGTGTCAGAGGTGCGGTCAAGGCGCTTCTCGGACTGAAGCTGGGCGACGGGTTGCTGGCCGTTATAGAGCTGGGCAGACAACCCATAAAAACCTGAGGTCTGGGGTGAAAAAATGACCGGAATAATAAGGTTATTGTTGCTGATATAGGTGTCTTCGAGGCCTTCAAAATCCCCGAGATAGGGTTCGATGGTAAGGCTGGATGCGTGTCGCACAGGTTTTCCGTCAATGGCAGCCTCGACGATCAGCCGGTATTCCCCGGGCTCTTCATCGGAGCTCAGGCTGCCCTCGTAGTAGCCTGTCTGGCTGTCCCGTTCCAGCGTGGTGCTTGTGACCGGGTCTCTGGATTCGGGGCGCTCCAGTGTTGCCTGAAGCGAATCACCGACCACCTGTGGCCCCTGTAAGGAGGCGACAACCAGGATGTCTTCACCCCGGGTAAAGCGGAACTTGTCGAGGGTGACAATAAACTGACCGCCGTGTTCCAGCGGCAGCGCCACAGGCTCGTAGTGATTACCCCGGTACGCCCTGGCCTGTGCTTCCGTTAACGGTACCGACCAGGGCGGATAACGAACCGACCGGGCATACTCTTCGGCTACCTTTGCCAGCATAAACCCGACAGGGCTGTCTGAAGGTGGTTTTTGCTGGCGGCTGGCGGTTGCCGAAACGGTTCCCGGCGCGGGCTGAGCACTGCGGGGTTTCCCGCGGCCTTCATCCCCCTGGGTTTGCATATCCCAGCTAAAACCGAAGCGGTTGTCCTCCGACAACAGGTACCCGGTGCCGAGCACGAAAGAAGCTACAACCAAACTGACTACGAGCGCCTTTCGGGGCATTCGTCTGTCCTTTTCCGTGAATGTGTTATCTGACAACCATACTGTCGATTAGTCCGTACCGGCTAAAATATAGTCAAAAAAATGAAAAGTGCGGGCAATTCCTGTGACCAGTATCTCAAAAGCGCTCAAAACCAGTCTGAATCCTTAACAGCCTTGATCAGGGTTGCGATCCTGCCCAGATCTGTGCTGATCGGGTATTTACAACTATAGTTTCAGGAACAGGTTATTGCATACGACAGCGAACCCGTTTGGAACAGATGCGTGAAGCGGTGAGCCGGATTCTTGCGAATGGCGGTGATACGCTGTGTCACCGCATGAACTATTAAGGAGTCAGTCATGTTCAGCCTTACCGTTCGCGATCACATGACGATCGCCCACAGCCTTACCGGAGAAGTCTTCCGTCAGGCACAAAAAACCCACGAAGCCACTTATGTGGTGGATGTTACATTCGAACGTCATCAGCTGGATAAAGACGATCTGATCTTGGATATCGGGCTGGCGTCGGCGGTTCTGAAACAGGTTCTTAGTGAGTTCAACTTGAAGAACCTGGATGATTTCGAGGATTTCCAGGGCCGCAATACGACCACCGAATTCATGGCAAAGAAAGTATTTGACCGCATGGCCGCAGCCATCCACTCCGGGCGTCTGGGGGAGAGCGCAAATGCCATTTGTGCATTGAAAGTGACTCTGGCGGAATCGCCCAATGCCTGGGCCAGTTACCATGCCGGAATCTGACACCCTGAACTTTGTTATGTGGTCCAGGGCTTACACAAAGCCAAGAACAGGTCCAGTTTGTAGTGGTCAAGTGTTTTAGGCAGATTGTGCTTAAAGCTGTATGTACGTTACATTTCCGGATCAGGCACAATTTTGCAGAGGCGAAACCCATGCGTTACCTGCAGACATTCAACCGCCGGTTGCGGCAGATGCGTGAGGCAGGGCATTTATCCTGCCAGGACGTGGCAGAGCTTTGTGGCGTTGAAGAGGCGCAGGTTATTAGCTGGGAAGCCACAGATGCCAGGCAGCGCACCTACCCGGATGTGTCAGAGTTGCTGGATTTCTGTATAAAAACCGAAACCCCTCTGGAAGACCTGCTGGATCTTGCGGAACCGGGAAATTGTGGACAGCTTGAATTGCCTGGGCTGGCATTCAGCAGCAGCGATGATCTCTCCAGGGCGCTGAAAGAACTGGAGCAGGAGATAAACCGGGTTCAGCTTTCAGATGAAGAGGCGGAACTGTTGCGCCGGTTCCGCAAGACAACAGCAGAGAACCGGCGCATGATTCTGCAGATTCTGGGCGACTGACCGAGACTGACTGAAAGACCCGGAGCAAGCTCCCGTTATTTCTGCTTCTTGTAGATATTCTCGTACACGTAGTTGGTGGCTTCCACGAACCCGTCAATGCTGCCGCAGTCAAAGCGTTTGCCTTTGAACTGGTAGGCCAGCACGCAGCCATTCTTGGCCTGTTCGAGCAGCGCATCGGTAATCTGGATCTCACCGTTTTTGCCGGCAGGCGTGCGTTCCAGAATATCGAAAATATCCGGTGTGAGAATGTAACGGCCAATAATGGCGAGGTTGCTCGGGGCATCCTCCGGCGCAGGCTTCTCAACCATGTCGGTGATGCGGTAGAGGCCGTCTTTCATGGATTCGCCGGCAATAACGCCGTACTTGTGAGTTTCATCCGCCGGCACTTCTTCAATAGCCACAATGGAGCAGCGGAACTGGTTGTACAGCCTGACCATCTGCGCCATAACGCCGTCTTCGCCGTTACCGGGGCCAACACAGAAGTCATCCGCCAGCACAACCGCAAACGGATTGTCACCCATCAGGTTGCGACCACTCAGAATAGCATGGCCCAGGCCTTTCATCTCAACCTGGCGGGTAAACGCAAAGGTGTTGTGATCAATCAGTTCGCGTATGGAGGTTAGCAGGTCTTCCTTTCCGGAGCCGGCAATCTGGTGCTCGAGCTCATAGCTGATGTCAAAATGGTCTTCGATTGCCCTTTTGCCGCGACCGGTTACAAAACCGAATTCGTGGATGCCGGCTTCGGCGGCTTCCTCAACGCCGTATTGCACCAGCGGCTTGTTAACAACAGGCAGGATTTCCTTGGGCATCGCTTTGGTAGCCGGCAAAAAGCGGGTGCCATAACCGGCAACCGGGAACAGGCATTTTTTGATCATCGCATTCGTCCTTTTCATCGGATTTTGTAACCTGGCTGGTACTGCTATACAGCAGCAGCATTCCATGGAATGTCGCGAGTTTACCAAGATATTCCGTCAATTGGAGAGCGTAGCCGGAATTCATTACGTTTTGTAATCGGCAGTTTCGCACGACCGGTTTCAGCCAAGTGCTTGCCAGTGTTAAAGTAAATTTTCAGTTATCGTTATAACCTGCTGTTTTAGCGAACATTAAAATTGTAAATTTTGGAAATTTTCGGTGGATTGTTTTGCTGCGTTTTTTTAGAGTGGGCGGGCACTTTTAAACTACCGTAATTCCGGTTAATGATTTCAACGAGGCTGTTTAGTGGGACGTATTCTGCTCCTGGCCATAATCACGGGCATGGTTACCGGTCAGGCTCTTGCCGATAGCGAAGGGCCCCGGGCCAGATCCCCTCTGTGGGATCTGTATCCTGCGGATCTTCTCCAGTCGGTTACCCGGTACGTTGCTTCCCACGTCGAGTTTAGCGGCAACTCCAGCCAGAACAACGACAAGGCAAACGGGCGCCTCAATCTGACCAGCAACAACCTGATCTGGTCTCAGCACATACTTGGGCTTGATTTCAGCGATTCCGTTGTGCGCGACGGTAACGCTGAATCCACGACGCTTGCGCTCCGCTATTCATTTCCCATTGCAGGTGGCAATTTCCGTATTGATCTGGAAGACAGGGATTATGCGGGTGCCATCAGCGAGTCGGGGCAGCGCTTCGATGCCCGTGGCGAACGACGCGATCTCCGGATTACCGGCAGCCGTTCTCTCTGGTCCTGGCAGGGAATGGAAATTGGCAGCGTTGTTTCCCACACCAGCGGCAGTAGCAGTGCTTTTGAAGATGCCGTATGGGTTAAGGATTCCACCCATCAGCTTTCAAGCTTCGGCCTCGAAGGCAGCGCATCACGGGAGTTGCTTGGCGGGTTTTATGCCTCCACAACACTCACTGCCATGGGGGGGCTGGATTCCGAAGAGACAGTCAGCCAATCGGGCTACACAAGTGATTCAGATGGTTTCCACAAACTGGCTCTCTCTGCTTCCCTCAGCCGGGAAGTGCTGAGCTGGAACCTCGGGCTTAACGGGCGGTACCAGTTTGCCCCCGGGGATTTGCCGTCTTCTGAGTACCTGACCATTGCAGGCCCAAGCCTCATGCGGGGTTTTGGTGGCCAGTCCGTGCGGGTGCCGGAAGGAGGTCTGTTGTGGATGAATGCCCGCAGCCCCGGTTATCACTGGCCCTTTGCATCGGAGCTGAACTCGTCCATCACAATCTCCCTGCTGCAGGGCTGGGCACCCTATTCGGCGGCACAGTCTGACCGGTTTGGCAGCACCAGTACCGGCGAAATTTCTTTCCAGCTCTATTCCCGTGATTTTCATGCGGATGTAAGCATCGGGCAAATGCTCAATGCATCCAACACTGCACTCCTCATGCCTTCCAGCCCGGATCTTTCCTTCTCCATTACGCTCGGCATCTGATCCCTGCCAGTCCCGCCCTTACCAAGATGTCACTTGAGGCCGCAGTGTAGCTGTTGTTACATCTGTATCCAGGCCTAAAAGGAGTTTTGACATGTCAGGATTACGCCTGCAGGGGTTAGTATTTTCCTTTCTTATTCTGTTCGGAGTTTCCGGTAACGCCCTGGCGTTCGGCTTTGACGACGTCATCAAAAAAGCCAAAACCCGTGCCGGGGAAAAATATGAGGCGCCAGCCCAGGCACCGGACTTTCTCAAAAACCTCAGCTACAGCGACTACCAGTCGATCCGGTTCAGGCCCGAAGACAGCCTGTGGCGCTCTGGCAAGTCCCGGTTTCAGGTGATGATGATTCCCCAGGGCAGCTTCTACTCCCAGGCCGTGCAGCTTAATGTCATTGATAGCGAAGGCGTACACCCCGTCGAATTTGACAAAAACCGGTTTGAGTACCCGAACCCCGAGTTGGCAAAACGGATTCCCGCCAACCTTGGCTATGCCGGGTTCAAGTTAACTTATCCCTTGTCTGGCGCAGGAACACAAAACCAGTTTCTGGTGTTTGGCGGAGCGAGCTACTTCCGGGGAGTGGGTGCAAACCAGAATTTCGGGCTGTCCGGGCGGGGAATCGCGATTGATACCGGCCTCCCGTCCGGGGAGGAATTTCCGGCATTCACCGATTTCTGGATGGAGCGCCCGAAGGCGGATAGCGATGTGATGGTGGTCTATGGCCTGTTGGATGGCCCAAGCCTGACTGGTGCCTACCGGTTCGAGATCCGTCCGGGCGAGCACACCCGCATGAACGTCAGTGCCGAGCTTTTTTTCCGGGATGATATTGAGCAACTGGGCCAGGCACCGCTTACATCCATGTTCTTTTACGGGGAAAACACCCTCAGGCCCCTGGGGGAGTGGCGTCCGCAGGTGCATGATTCCGACGGGCTGCTAGTGAAGGATGGCAAAACCGGGGAGTGGTTGTGGCGGCCACTGGTTAATCCGGCGCAACTGCAACTAAGCTATCATCATGTTCAGGATCTTGATGGATTTGGCCTGATGCAACGGGACCGCCGCTTCGCAGATTTTCAGGATAACGAAGCCCGCTATGATCGCCGCCCGAGCATGTGGGTAAAGCCGACTGGTGAAAACAAAGAAGGCTGGGGAGAAGGGGAGGTGGTGCTTGTTGAAATTCCCTCCCGGGCAGAGACTAACGACAACATCGTGGCATTTTTCAAGCCGGCTCAGCCGATTAAGGCAGGAGAGAGCCGGCGGGTGAATTACTCCGTGCTCTTTGGTGGGCCGGAAATCACCGGGCAACCTAACGCTCGTGCTGTCAGTACCTTTGTGGGCAAAGAGAGCCGGGGGGATAACGCTGACGAAGCGCTGCGGCTGATTGTTGACTTCAAAGGTGGCGAGCTTGCCGGGCTGCGCCCGAACGCCGCTATTGTCAGCCAGGTGAGTGGCGGCGAGGGTGTAGAGGTTATCGAGCACTTTGTTGAGTACATCGAGGCGATTGATGTGTGGCGGCTGTCCATTCTGGCAAAACCGGCGGTTGGCCAGCCACTCACACTAAGAGGGTCCCTTGCCAGGGACGATAAGCCGGTTACCGAGACATGGACCTATCGGCTGGGGCCCTCAACGGATCTTCGTGGTAAGTCGTCGTAGGAACTTCCGGCGGTAAATAACGTGCAAGGAGACAGGCATGGAAGATATTTCCTTCCAGGATGTATTCAGCCGTTTGTACAGCTATCTGTGTGAAGCAGGTGTCGAGATGACCAGTGAGCGCTGCCGGCAAATGCTTCAGCTGATTGATGACGCTGTTGCCACGGTTGGCGAGAATACCGGGCAGGTGCTTCTTGATAACGCCATGGACCGGTTACCCGAGTATTTTGTTCTGCCGGAAGCACGGATTCCCACGCCGACACCGCCTTTATACCGGGGTAGCATCGGGTACAGCCGTAATGGATAGCACCGCTGCCCGCGCCGCCCCGGAACACCGCTGGCGAGGCATTGCCAATCTTCGCCGTGCCGTGTTGATGCTGTTTGTGTTTGGCCAGACCGCAGTGGCCTCCTATTATCTGCTCTGGGTGTTGCCATACCATGGCGGGACCGCTCTGGAACTTGGCATGCTGGTGTTGTTTGCCATTCTTTACGCCTGGATTGCCGTCGGGTTCTGGACAGCCGTGTTCGGGTTTGTGATCAGGCTAACGGGCGGTGATCGCCATTCCATGCTCAAACGCCACACAGAGGCGGAACTGTTGAAAACGCCCCTGGCAAAAACCGCTGTACTGCTGCCTATTTACCATGAACCGGTTCACTGGACCCTCAGCGGGTTGAAGGCAGTGTACCGGGACATTGAACGCACCGGGCAGATTGAGCACTTCGAGTTCTACATCCTTTCCGACAGCCGGGACCCGGACGTCTGGCTGGAGGAGCAGACGGCGTGGAGCAAGCTGGCGAAAGAACTGGGAGGTGAAGGCCGGATTTTCTATCGCCGGCGCCCGGTAAACCTGAATTACAAAAGCGGCAACGTTGCGGACTTTCTCCGCCGCTGGGGCAGGCGCAGTACCTATATGGTGGTGCTCGATGCCGACAGCCTGATGAGCGGCAGTACCATTGTTCGCATGGTGCGGTTAATGCAGCTCGAGCCCGCCGTGGGCATTCTGCAGACCAACCCCAGTATCATCAACGGGCAGTCGCTGTTTGCAAGGATTCAGCAATTTGCCAATCGTTTCTACTCTACTTTGTTTGCCACCGGGCTGGCGGCCATACAAATGGGTGATGCGGCATTCTGGGGCCATAACGCCATCCTCCGTATAGAACCTTTCATGAAGCACTGTGGCTTGCGCAAACTCCCCGGGTTCGGGATTTTTGGCGGCCCGATCATGAGCCACGATTTTGTGGAAGCCGCCTATATGGGGCGCGCCGGTTACGAAGTCTGGCTGGAGCCGGGTCTGGGGGGAAGCTACGAAGAGTCGCCGCCAACCCTGGCAGATGAACTCGCCCGCGACAGCCGCTGGGCCAAAGGCAACCTGCAGCACCTGTGGATTATGCTGCGGGAGCCAGGCCTGCGTTTTGCGCACCGGATGGCTTTTCTTAACGGCATAATGGCCTACGTGGCTTCGCCTTTGTGGCTCGGCTTTCTGATTCTTACCACCATTGAAGCGGCCAATATGACCCTGTCACCCATCGAGTATTTCCCGGAAGGGCATCAGGGCCTGTTCCCACTGTGGCCAGAGTGGCGGCCAGAGTGGGCCCTCGGCCTGGCCCTGAGTACCCTGGCGCTGCTTTTCTTTCCCAAGTTCCTGGCGATTATTGATGCGGTTATTCACCGGCTCACGAAAGACTTTGGCGGGCTGTTCCGGCTGTTCTGCAGCGTGTTGCTGGAAATCGTCATTTCGGTTCTGCTGGCGCCGGTGCGCATGTGGGCACACAGTCGTTACGTGCTCTCGGCATTATTGAATGTATCACTGCAGTGGGCGGGGCAGAACCGCACCGAGGAAACGAGTTGGAAGGAAGCGCTGATAACCCAGCTGCCGGGAATGCTGCTGGGTGCCGGTTGGTCGGCCTTTGCCTGGAGCCTGGACACCATGTTTTTCTTCTGGTCTTTGCCCGTGGCCTTGCCCCTGATTCTGGCCGCGCCTACCGCCGTGTACCTCAGCCGGAACTCGCTTGGCCAGGCGCTGAAGAATCGCCGCCTGCTGCTGATACCGGAAGAAAACAAAACCATGACACTGCTTGAAGACGCGATTCGGTTTCGTTCACGGGAGCAGACTGACTCCACCCTTACACCGCTTGAACAGGCTGTGCTCAGGCTTGATCACAACCGCCTGCACCAGGCACTGGCATGGGATCACCGCCGGGGGTCCCGCAAGGCCGAGCTGGAATCCTGTGTGGCGCGTTGCCTTGCGGAGGGGCCGGATGTTCTTTCACGCTCCGAAATGAGCCAGATTGCCCGGGACCGGGAGTCGCTCAGAGTAATGCACGAAGGCGCCTGGCGGGCACCCCCGGACAGTTTCTGGGGCCGTGCCATAGGCCGGTTAAGGTTATAGATCAGCAAACAGGCTAACAGAGGAGAACGCAGGCTATGGATCGACGAACTCTGATAAAAACCCTGATAGCAGGAGTGGGTGTCAGCGCCTTGCCCCTGGCGCCTTTGGTCTGGGCACAGGAATCGGAGCTCAGTTCCGGCGTTAATGGGAAACCATTCAGCTACGCGTGGCTGAAAGGCTATGCCAGGGAACTGGCCGGCCATCCCTACATTTCCCATGAGGGCGAGCTGCCCCAGAGTTTGAAACAGCTCTCCTGGGACGACTACCAGGCAATCGGGTTCCAGGAAGATCACGCGTTATGGGCCGATAGCGACACCGCCTTCCAGGTGCAGCTTTTTCATCTGGGGTTGTATTTTCAGTCGCCAGTACAGATTCATGAGGTGGTTGATGGCAAAGCCACCATGCTTCGCTACAACCCGGATTTTTTTGATTACCAGGGTGAACAGCCCCTTGGTGACCTGCCGGGCAACCTCGGCTATGCCGGGTTTCGCCTTCATTATCAAACCAACTTTTCCCTGGACCTTGCGGCGTTTCTCGGCGCCAGTTACTTCCGCGCGGTGGGTGCGGAGATGCAATACGGCATGTCTGCCCGAGGGCTGGCGATTGATACCGCCATTGACGGCGACGAGGAATTCCCCCGCTTCAGCGCCTTCTGGCTGGAGAAACCCAAACCCGGCAGCCACGTAATGCGGGTGTGGGCGCTGCTTGATTCACCCAGTACTACAGGAGCCTATGCTTTTGTGCTGGATCCGGGTCGCAACATGGTGATGGATGTTGACGTCGCGCTCTACCCGCGCCAGGAAATCAACCGGGCCGGCATCGCTCCTTTAACCAGTATGTATCAGGTTGGTGAAAACAACCGGCGTATGGGGTACGACTGGCGCCCGGAAATTCACGATTCCGACGGCCTTGCGATGTTATCAGGCAGTGGCGAGTGGTTGTGGCGCCCCCTCGAGAACCCGGCTCATCTGCGTTTTAACAGTTTCAGCGATAACAATCCGCAAGGATTTGGCCTGCTGCAACGCGATCGCAACTTTGACCACTACCAGGACGATGGTGTTTTCTATGACCGCCGCCCAAGCGTATGGGTGCAGCCAAAAGGCGAATGGGGCAAGGGCAGTATTGATCTGGTGGAAATTCCGACGGTGGATGAAACCTTCGATAACATCGTTGCCTTCTGGCACCCCGAGGAGCCGCTGAAGCCCGGGCAGGAATATCTGTATGCCTACCGCCTGCATTGGGGTGAACGTGCGCCGGTCAGGCCGCAGGAGCTTGCCACTGTGCAGGCAACCCGAACCGGCCTGGGTGGTGTCGTTGGCCAGAAACGGGAGTATTTCTCCTGGCGATTTGCCGTGGATTTTGCCGGGGGGATGCTCGAAATGCTGGGTGACGACGCCGAAGTGGAAGCCGTTATCAGTGCCAGCCGGGGCGAGGTGGAAATAACCTCGGCACGCCCGTTGTCTGCAATCAACGGATACAGGGCGATGTTTGATCTGGTTCCGGGCGAATCAGAAGAACCCATCGATATCCGGCTGTACCTGCGCCTCGGCGACGAGCCGCTTACCGAAACCTGGGTTTACCAGTATTCACCGCCTCCCGTTTCCGAGCGCAAGCTCTACTGATGTGGTAGGAACACATCATTCCTGGATTGTTAACAATCAAAATCAGTAATTGTTGACAATATTGGGTTGAAAGCGTAGATTTCCGAAATATCGCCCAATATTGTCGACAAACCATGCTGGATACCAACGCTCAAACCTATACCCGCGCCGATGAGGCTTTTGATTGTCTGCAAACGGCCATCGTGAAGGGGGAACTTGCGCCAGGAGACAAAATCGGTGAGCTGGACCTTTGTTCGCGTTTTGAACTCACCCGCGGCCCGCTTCGGGAAGCACTTGGTCGGCTTGAGTCCCGCGGGCTTCTGGTGCGCAGGCCTCATGCAGGTGTAAAGGTTGTATCGTTAAGTGCAGCAGAACTGGTTGAGTTGTATCGCATACGCGAAGTCATGGAAGGCCTGGCAGCTCGCCAGGCGGCCGAACGCATGACCGATCAGGAAATTGCGGACCTTCAGGCCACTCTGGATGGCCACGAAACCATGATCGAAGAAGCCCATGGGCAGGCCTATTACCAGGCTGAAGGGGATTACGATTTTCACCACCGCATTACCACCGGCAGCCGCAATACCAAACTGGCCCAGATGCTGTTAGGGGATCTTTACTATATGGTGCGAATGTACCGCTATCGGCTGAGCACCTCCGCCGGTCGCCCCCATCGCGCCCTCGGCGAACACCGCCGGATTGTGGAAGCCATTGCCCAGCGTGATGGTGAGCTCGCAGAATTTCTGATGAAAAGGCACATCAACGCTGCCCGCGAAAACATTGAGAAAAAAATAAAGGAAGGCGTTTTAACTATCTGAATTCATTTGCTATCTGAAAAGAGAGGAAAATAACATGTCCAGCAAGCTCTCCCCGGGCGCCCGTTTCCGTAAAGCCCTCAAAGACAACAAGCCCCTGCAGATTGTGGGAACAATCAACGCCTACGCCGCCATGATGGCGGAAAAAGTCGGGCACCAGGCGATCTACCTTTCCGGCGGCGGCGTGGCAAACGCCTCCTATGGCCTGCCGGATCTGGGCATGACCAGCATGAACGATGTGGTGGAAGACGTGCGCCGCATCACCGCAGCAACCGACCTGCCGTTGCTGGTGGATATCGACACAGGCTGGGGTGGGGCGTTCAATATTGCCCGCACCATCCGGGAAATGGAGCGTGCCGGCGCTGCGGCCGTGCACATTGAGGACCAGGTAGCCCAGAAGCGCTGCGGGCACCGCCCCAACAAAGAAATTGTCTCCAAAGAGGAAATGGTTGATCGCATCAAAGCCGCCGTAGACGCCCGGGAAGACAAAGACTTCTTCATCATGGCCCGCACCGACGCCTTCCAGAAAGAAGGCCTGGAAGCGGCCATTGATCGCGCCAAAGCCTGCATCGAAGCCGGCGCAGATGGTATTTTTGCGGAAGCGGTTACCGAGCTGGAGCACTACAAGGCATTTTCTGAAGCTCTGGGTGACATACCCATTCTGGCGAATATCACCGAATTTGGCGCGACGCCGCTTTATAACCGTAAAGAACTGGGTGAAGCCGGAGCCGCCATGGTGCTGTACCCGCTGAGCGCATTCCGGGCCATGAACAAAGCCGCGGTAACCGTGTACCAGAACATTCTGGAGAAAGGTGATCAGAAAGACGTAGTTGATCTGATGCAGACTCGTATGGAACTCTACGATTACCTGAACTACCACGATTTCGAACAGAAGCTGGACCAGTTGTTCCAGCAGTCCAAAAGCTGATATCCGAGTGTTGAGTCATCGGGTTCCCGAACGAAACCCGATCAATCATAAATCATAAAGGGAGAGCACCATGGCTGAAGCAAAAAAAACAGGTGGCGCAGGCCTTCGCGGGCAGGTTGCTGGTGAAACCGCACTGTGCACCGTTGGTAAAACCGGAACCGGCCTGACCTATCGCGGTTACGACGTCAGTGACCTGGCAGACAACGCCCAGTTTGAAGAAGTAGCCTACCTGCTACTGCGCGGCAAACTGCCGAACCAGCAGGAACTGGATGCCTACAAGAAGAAACTGCAAAGCCTTCGCGGGCTGCCTGCCCCCCTGAAAGCGGTTCTAGAACAGATTCCCAAAGACGCTCACCCCATGGATGTAATGCGTACCGGCTGCTCCATGCTGGGCAACCTGGAAACCGAAGAGGACTTCAGCCAGCAGGACGATAAAATCGACCGCATGCTGGCCCTGTTCCCCTCCATCATCACCTACTGGTACCGCTTCGCCCACGAAGGCGTACGCATTGAAACCGACAGTGATGTGGACTCCATTGGCGGCCACTTCCTCGAACTGCTGCACGGTAAAAAGCCCAGCGAACTGCACGAACGGGTAATGAACGTATCCCTGATTCTATACGCCGAGCACGAATTCAACGCCTCCACCTTCACCGCCCGCGTGTGCGCATCCACACTCTCTGACATCCACAGCTGCGTAACCGGCGCCATCGGAACCCTCCGCGGCCCGCTGCACGGCGGTGCCAACGAAGCAGCCATGGAGCTGATTCAGAGATTCAAAACGCCAGAAGAAGCCGAAGAAGGCCTGATGGGCATGCTGGCGCGCAAGGAAAAGATCATGGGCTTCGGCCACGCGGTTTATACCGAGTCGGATCCCCGCAACGTGATCATCAAGAAGTGGTCGGAAAAACTGGCCAAGGAAGTAGGTGATACGGTGCTCTACCCGGTATCCGTGCGCTGTGAAGAAGTCATGTGGCGTGAGAAAAAACTGTTCTGCAACGCCGACTTCTTCCATGCATCTACGTACCACTTCATGGGCATTCCGACTGAACTCTTCACCCCAATCTTCGTCATGTCCCGCGTTTCCGGCTGGACGGCGCATGTGAAAGAGCAGCGTGCCAATAACCGGATTATCCGCCCGAGCGCGGATTACACCGGGCCGGAGCATGCTGAGTGGCTGCCGATTGAGAAGCGGGCGTGATGTGAGTTGAGAGGAAGCCTTTGCTTCCCCCCCCCTCTCCCCAACCCCTCTCCCGCGAGGGGAGAGGGGCTAAAGATTCCCGCGAGGGAACAAAGCATCCAGCCCACTCTCACTCCCGGAATGGCGATCTTGTCTCCCCTCTCCCCTCGCGGGAGAGGGGCCGGGGGAGAGGGGGAGCCACCATATTCCAATCAAGAGAATTCAAATGAACACCAACTACCGCAAACCCCTGCCAGGCACCGACCTGGACTATTTCGACACCCGCCAGGCCGTAGAAGACATTCAGCCCGGCGCCTACGACAAACTCCCATACACCTCCAGAATCCTGGCGGAACAGCTGGTTCGCCGCTGCGATCCGGACGCACTCACCGATTCCCTCAAGCAGCTCATCGAGCGCAAGCGGGATCTCGACTTCCCCTGGTATCCGGCCCGCGTAGTCTGCCACGACATCCTGGGCCAGACCGCACTGGTGGATCTCGCCGGCCTGCGCGATGCCATTGCCGAGAAGGGCGGTGATCCCGCCAAAGTAAACCCGGTGGTGCCCACCCAATTGATTGTGGACCACTCCCTGGCGGTGGAGCACGCCGGCTTTGAGAAAGACGCCTTCGAGAAAAACCGCGCCATCGAAGACCGCCGCAACGACGACCGCTTCCACTTCATCAACTGGACCAAAAAAGCGTTCAAGAACGTGGATGTGATTCCCCCGGGCAACGGCATCATGCACCAGATCAACCTGGAGAAAATGTCTCCGGTGATCCAGGCGCGCCCGGATGGTGAAGGCAAGAAGGTCGCTTTCCCCGATACCTGCGTAGGTACCGACAGCCACACGCCCATGGTGGATGCCCTGGGCGTTATCTCCGTAGGCGTTGGTGGCCTGGAAGCGGAGAGCGTGATGCTGGGCCGTGCCTCCATGATGCGCCTGCCGGATATCGTGGGTGTTGAGCTCACCGGTAAACTGCAGCCAGGCATCACCAGTACCGATATGGTTTTGGCCCTGACCGAGTTCCTGCGCCGAGAGCGTGTGGTAGGGGCCTATCTTGAATTCTTTGGCGAAGGCGCAGACAGTCTCACCATCGGCGACCGTGCCACCATCTCCAACATGACACCGGAATACGGCGCCACAGCTGCAATGTTCTACATCGACGGCCAGACCATCGACTACCTCAAACTCACCGGCCGTGAAGACGAGCAGGTGGCACTGGTAGAGAAATACGCCAAGCACACCGGCCTCTGGGCAGATGCCCTGAAAACCGCCGAGTACGAGCGCATTCTGAAGTTTGATCTTTCCACCGTTGTACGCACCCTGGCTGGCCCGTCCAACCCCCATGCTCACCTGCCAACCTCTGAGCTTGCCTCAAGGGGTATTGCCAGTGAGTGGGAGCAGGAAGAAGGCAAAATGCCGGATGGCGCGGTAATCATCGCTGCCATCACCAGCTGCACCAACACCAGTAACCCCCGTAACATGGTGGCCGCTGGTTTGATTGCCCGTAACGCCAATAAGCTGGGCCTCACCCGCAAGCCCTGGGTGAAAACCTCCCTGGCACCGGGCTCCAAAACTGTTGAGATGTACCTGAACGATGCCAAGCTGTTACCAGAGCTGGAAGACCTCGGCTTTGGCGTGGTCGGCTTTGCCTGCACCACCTGTAACGGTATGAGCGGTGCACTGGATCCTGAAATCCAGAGAGAAGTGGTTGAGCGGGATTTGTACTCAACAGCGGTGCTCTCCGGTAACCGTAACTTCGATGGCCGGATTCATCCCTACGCCAAACAGGCGTTTCTGGCCTCTCCGCCGCTGGTGGTGGCTTACGCCATTGCCGGAACCATCCGCTTCGACATCGAAAAAGACGCCCTAGGCTACGATAAGGACGGCAACCCCGTAACCTTGAAGGACATCTGGCCGGATGATGCAGAAATCGACGCCATCGTGAAAGAATCGGTGAAGCCGGAACAGTTCCGCAGCACCTACATCCCGATGTTCGACGTAACCCAGGAATCCCACGCCAACGTCAGCCCCTTGTACGACTGGCGCCCACTGAGCACCTACATCCGCCGCCCGCCATACTGGGAAGGCAGCATGGTAGGGGAGAAGGCTCTCAAAGGGATGCGCCCGCTGGCGGTGTTGCCGGATAACATCACCACCGACCACCTTTCACCCTCCAACGCGATTCTGATGAACAGCGCTGCCGGTGAATACCTGCACAAAATGGGCGTGCCGGAAGTGGACTTCAACTCCTACGCCACCCACCGTGGTGATCACCTGACCGCACAGCGGGCAACCCTGGCCAACCCGAAACTGTTCAACGAAATGGTTCTGGATGAAAACGGCAAAGTGAAGCAGGGTTCCCTGGCCCGCATCGAGCCGGAAGGCAAGGGAACCCGAATGTGGGAAGCCATAGAGACCTACATGGAGCGCAAACAGCCGCTGATCATCATCGCCGGCGCTGACTACGGCCAGGGTTCCTCCCGCGACTGGGCGGCAAAGGGTGTGGCGCTCGCCGGTGTTGAAGCCATTGTTGCCGAAGGCTTTGAGCGCATCCACCGGACCAACCTGGTGGGTATGGGTGTTATGCCTTTGCAGTTTGAAGAAGGCACAACCCGCAAGACCCTGAAGATTGACGGTACAGAAACCTTTGATGTGGAAGGTAAGCCCGAGCCGGGTGCCACGCTGACTCTGGTTATCAACCGCAAAGATGGTAGTTCGCAGAGAGTGCCTGTTATCTGCAGGCTGGATACGGCTGAGGAGTTGTCGATTTACTCTGCAGGTGGTGTGTTGCAGCGGTTTGCTGAGGATTTCCTTCAATCGGAAGGAGCGGCTTGAAGGAGCTGCCACTGGATGTGGCAGGTTCTTTTACCCCCTCTCCCCCGGCCCCTCTCCCGCGAGGGGAGAGGGGAGCTTGACTCCCAAACCTGAGAGCAGCGCAGTAAAGCCCCTCTCCCCCGGCGGGAAAGGGGTTGGGGAGAGGGGGCGAGGACAACCCCCAACCCCAAAACCAAACACCAAAGGTAACCCCACATGCCCCACAAGCCCCAAATAAAAATCCCCGCCACCTACATGCGTGGCGGCACCAGCAAAGGCGTGTTCTTCCGCCTGGAAGACCTCCCCGAAAAAGCCCGGACCCCGGGCCCGGCGAGGGATGCCATTCTGTTGCGCGTAATCGGCAGCCCGGACCCCTACCAGAAGCACACAGACGGCATGGGCGGCGCCACATCCAGCACCAGTAAAACGGTCATCCTGGCCAAGCCTACCCAGCCGGATCACGATGTGGATTACCTGTTCGGGCAGGTGAGCATCGATAAGCCTTTCGTAGACTGGAGCGGCAACTGCGGCAACCTCACAGCCGCGGTAGGTGCCTTTGCCATTAACAGCGGTTTTGTTGCCAAAGACCGCATCCCGGAGAACGGCACGGCGGTTGTGCGTATCTGGCAGGCCAATATCGGCAAAACCATCATCGCCAATGTGCCCATCACCAACGGTGAAGTGCAGGAAACCGGCGACTTTGAGCTGGACGGCGTTACATTTCCTGCCGCCGAGGTGAAGGTTGAATTCATGGACCCAGCAGACGGCGAAGGTTCCATGTTTCCCACCGGCAATCTGGTGGATGAACTGGACGTGCCCGGCGTTGGTACCCTGAAGGCCACCATGATCAATGCCGGTATTCCCACCGTGTTCATCAATGCAGAGGCAATCGGTTACACGGGCACGGAGCTGCAGGATGATATCAACAGCAATCCCGAAGCACTGGCGATGTTTGAAACCATCCGTGCCCAGGGCGCGGTAAAAATGGGTCTGATCCAGAACATTGAAGAGGCCGCCGCCCGGCAGCACACACCAAAAGTTGCTTTCGTAGCGCCGCCGGCGGACTACACTGCATCCAGTGGCAAAAATATCAACGCGGGCGATATTGATGTGCTGGTGCGCGCTTTGTCCATGGGCAAACTGCACCACGCCATGATGGGCACGGCGGCCGTGGCCATTGCTACGGCGGCAGCCATTCCCGGAACGTTGGTAAATCTGGCAGCGGGCGGTGGCGATCGCACTTCAGTGACTTTCGGCCATCCCTCAGGCACTCTGCAGGTAGGCGCGGAAGCAAAAGAAGTGAACGGCCAGTGGACTGCCACCAAAGCCATCATGAGCCGAAGCGCGCGCATTCTGATGGAGGGCTGGGTTCGCATACCGGATGAGGCCTGAACCTCGAAGCACAAACATCACCACATGAGCCCCGAAAGGAGGAGCGATATGTCTGCAACATTCGATCTCAACGAGCGACCCGATTACGACGACGTTCTGCAGCGGATTGCAGACTACGTTCTGACCTATCGGGTGAAGAGCAAGGAAGCCTGGAATACCGCGCGCCTCTGCCTGATGGACACCCTGGGCTGCGGGTTGCTGGCACTTCGCTTTCCGGAATGCACCAAGCATCTCGGGCCGATTGTGGAGGGAACAGTTGTTCCCCACGGTGCGCGGGTTCCCGGTACGTCGTTCCGCCTTGACCCCGTCAAGGCTGCCTGGGATATCGGCTGCATCGTGCGTTGGCTGGATTATAACGACACTTGGCTGGCCGCAGAGTGGGGGCACCCTTCGGATAACCTGGGCGGGATTCTCGCGGTGGCAGACCACCTGTCCCAGAAACGCGTTGCACAGGGAAAGGAACCGCTCACCATGCGCGAAGTTCTGGAAGCCATGATCATGGCGCACGAAATCCAGGGTGTGCTCGCCCTGGAGAACTCCTTCAACCGGGTAGGGCTGGACCACGTGATACTGGTGAAGGTCGCTTCCACCGCGGTCACCGCCAAGCTAATGGGCGCCAACCGCGAGCAGTTGCTTTCAGCACTCTCTCACGCCTGGGTAGACGGACAGGCCCTGCGAACTTACCGCCACGCACCAAACGCCGGCTCCCGTAAATCCTGGGCTGCTGGTGATGCCACATCCCGGGCGGTTCGCCTCGCGGATATTGCCATGCGTGGAGAAATGGGCATTCCAAGCGCGCTGACCGCTCCGCAGTGGGGGTTCTACGATGTGCTTTTCAGTAAAACCAACAAAGACCAGGCCCTCAAGCCCGAGGATAAACGCAAGTTCTCATTACCCCAGGACTTCGGTTCCTACGTAATGGAAAACATTCTGTTCAAGATTTCCTTCCCGGCGGAGTTTCATGCCCAGACGGCCGCTGAAGCGGCGGTAACGCTTCATCCCCAGGTAAAAGACCGGCTGGACGAGATCGACCGAATCGTTATCACCACACACGAGTCGGCGATTCGTATTATTTCCAAAAAAGGCAAGCTGGCGAATGCGGCGGACCGGGATCACTGCCTGCAGTACATGGCCGCAGTACCACTGATTTTCGGTAACCTCAACGCCGAGCACTACGAAGACAGCTTCCACGAGGCCAACCCGCTCATAGACAGGCTGCGGGACAAGATGGAAATCGTGGAAGACGAGCGCTACACCCGGGAATATCTGGAACCGGACAAGCGCTCCATCGCTAACGCCATTCAGGTGTTTTTCACAGACGGCTCCAGCACCGACAAGGTTGAGGTTGAATATCCCGTCGGCCACCGCAGGCGCCGGAAAGAGGGGATCCCGCTGTTGGAAGAAAAATTCAAGGCCAATGTTGCTACTCGTTTTGTCGGGCAGCGATGCCAGGAAATATTTGACCTGTGTAATAATCAGCGGGCACTTGAGAAAACATCGGCTGATGAGTTCTCAAGGTTGTTTATGATATAGCAGGGCGGTCACTGCTTAAACGGGTTTGCAGTGGCCAGAAAGCATCACTTGCGACCGGGCGACAACGGTTTGACGTTGTCAGGCGCCCCGATATTTTCCCTGCGGGAAGACTGCTCGTCCGGGAAAATCGACGCCAGCCGGTTGTCAATTCGCTCCAGCGCTTCCGCCATGCGCAGAAGCGCAGTGGTTGCGCCCGTGAGATCGCCCATGTTGTATCCGGCATGCCCCGGGCCTGGATGTTCCTGCTTCGTAAGCTCGGTGCTTTTAGGCGCTTTTTCCGGCAGCACATCCCCCAGCAAATCCTTGCGAATGGATTTGAGATCATGGGGGTCGATGAACGGTCTGTCTTCGGAGTATGCGCACATCATCATCCCGTCACACAGCTTATTGACCAGTCGCGGAATGCCTTTGCTCAGCTTGTGGATTTCGCGAACGGTGCCACTATCAAAAAGCTTGTTGCCGCCGCCATGGCCGGAAACCAGAAGCCGGTAGTCAATATACTCAGTTGTTTCAGCAAGGGTCAGACCTTCCAGATGGAAGAAAAGCTTCACCCGCTGAGCAAGCTGGGGAATATCCAGTACCGCCTGTTTCAGCTCCGGCTGTCCAAGCAGGATCACCCGCATTGACGGCCCGCCCATGCTTTCCATGCCAGTCAGCATACGGATGTCTTCAAGATTCTCCCGGGTAAGGTTCTGCGCTTCATCAATGGTTAACACCACCGGGGTGCCTGCCGTGGCCATTTTTTCCAGGTAATCGGTAATCTGAAAGAGCATTGCAACTTTGCTCTCGTCCTCCACCTTTATCCCCGCCTTGCGAAGAATCAGGCTGAAGAGATCCCTGGATTCCAGATTGGTGTAAGAAATATTGAGCAGTTTCAGATTGCTGTCGAGGTTACGAATGGTCTTCTTCAGCAGGGTTGTCTTGCCGGAACCAATTTCACCGCTGATAACCACAAAGCCTTCAGAGCTCCAGATCGCCGAAGACATGTACACGTAAGCCCGGGAATGCTGCTGGCTCATGTAAATAAAGTCGTCTTCCGGTGTAATGCGGAAGGGATGTCTGTGGAGACCGAAAAATTCCAGATACATATTCAGTTCCTGTCCCCGAATCAGGCAAGGCGGATCATCTGATCGCTGCGCAGCAGGGTTTTGTCTGGTTCATAGGCATTATAGCTTTCGCTCACGGTTCCGAACCGGAAATCCCCAAGCAATCGCTCAAGGCGATCGTGGCACTGATGCAGATTAGTATAATGCCGGAAGCGTGAGAACCAGCTTGCGTTATTGTAACGTGGTTGCTCCGGGTCTATCTCCCAGGGGTGCAGATAAAACATCTGGGGTTTCGCGCCAAAGCCGGAGGCGTTGCGAAACAGGTAACGAAATACCGGATAGGGAAACTGGCGGAAATAACCGCCCCCGGCTGCCGGTATGGAAAGCCCCATTATATGGGCGGTGGTCAGCGGAAATTCCCGGATAATGGCGCCACTGGCGGTTTCGATGGAGTAGGGCGCCGACGGCGAGCCGGGGATACCGTAACGGTCATGACGCACGGGGAATATGCTCGAATCCCAGGTAAAGCCTGCATCACTCAGTATGTCCAGTGCCCAAAGCGACTTCCGGGTAATGGAGTAACTTGCAGCGCGGTAGCCTTCTACGGCTTTACCGGTGATGTCTTCCAGCAGCGCCTTGGAACGAAGTGTTTCTTCCCGGAAAACCTCCTGAGTCTGGTTGTAGATCAGCTGGTGACTGTATCCGTGGGAGGCAATCTCGTGCCCGTGATCGGACAACTTGCGGATAAGAGCCGGAAATCTCTCGGCTACCCATCCGAGCACAAAGAAGGTAGCCTTTACGTGATGCTTGTCAAACAGCGCGAGCAGGCGTTCCGTATTCTGCTCCACCCTGGACGGCAATGTGTCCCACTGCTCTGGCCGTATGACGCCGGAAAGCGCAGCAACGTGGAAGTAGTCTTCTACGTCTATGCTCATGGCGTGTAAGGGTGAGGATGTTTCCTTTCCAGGCACGGGCTCTCCTTTCCATGCATAACGAAGAACCTGATTCTCGCTTACTGACCGTGTAAATACAATTCTGGATGCGAGTAGTTCCGCTTCGCGAGAGAAACTGTGTAAAATTCAGCAGGTGAAAGATACAATGAGTTGAGATTAGAGTCTGGTCAGCGCAGAATGGACCGCTCGAAAAAAGAACCGGTGGTAAGAAGATCGGTCCTTGTCAGATTGAGCGTTTGTCGCCGGAAAACTGATGTTGGTCTGTTGCAAGGCGTTGTGCAGTCAACAAGGAAGTTCAGTGTGTCTTATATACGGTTTCGAAAGCATTATCTTCATATCCCCTATCTGGTGCTTGCAGCGCTGGAATTCCTCGCCCTGTACGCAATTTTCTCCTTGCTCTCACCACTGCTCTCAATAGCGGGTGTCGGTTATCCGTCGGTTGATACGAACGCTATGTCAGCAAACCTCTTCGCACTGATCCTGAGCTGTGGAACGCTTGCCATGGGTGGTTACCTTGCTATGGTTCATGAAAGCGTTTCCGCACTGTTTTTCCGCACCTTGGTTGCTTACTGTTTCGTGGGGGGGATTGGGCTAAAATTACTCTACCTGGTGGTTCCAACGGCAGATCCTGGCAGCACGAACCTGTTCTGGGCCGTTATTGTCGCATCGTTCGTAGTGATTGTGCTGCGCCTGGCATTCCTCCGTATAGTGGATTCAGAGCAGTTGGTGCGCCGCGTAGTTGTGCTGGGTGACGGCAGTTTCGCCGCCAGCTTATTGGACGAATACGAGCACAACATGTGCGCACTGGGTGTGCGAATCATAGGGTGCATTGCCGACAGCCCCAATGGCACTGTCGCAGCTGATAAATTGCTTCCCAAGCCCGAAGATTTTTATAAGTTTTGCCGGCAGAACCGGGTTTCGGAGATTGTTATAGCGCAACAGGAACGGCGTCGAAATGAAGGTGGCTGGCTTCCGGTACCGCAACTGATGGAATGCAAGTTACGTGGAATTGCCATAACCAATGGTATCGATTTTTATGAGCGCGAGTTGAAGAAAGCCAAGCTGGATATGGTTCACCCGTCGTGGATTGTGTTTTCGGAGGGGTTCAAAGCCTCCAAAACCCGCGACTTCGCAAAACGCTCTCTGGATTTGTTCATCAGCCTCACGTTATTGGCAGTTACGCTCCCGTTTATTATCCTGACGGCTATTGCGGTGTTTCTGGAAACGGGGCGGCCTATACTGTATAGCCAGACTCGAGTCGGGATGCTGGGTAAGGAGTTTCGAATCTACAAGTTTCGCAGCATGCGCCAGGATGCAGAGAAAGACGGCAAAGCGCGCTGGGCTTCGGCTAACGATGACCGGGTTACCCGGGTTGGAGCATTTATACGCAACACGCGCCTGGACGAACTGCCGCAGCTCTATAATGTGATCAAAGGCGAAATGAGCATCGTCGGGCCGCGCCCGGAAAGGCCCGAGTTTGTCTCGGAACTGAAAGACAAAGTTCCGTTTTATGATACCCGGCATTATGTAAAACCTGGCTTAATGGGCTGGGCACAACTTAAATACCCTTACGGCGCATCGGTTGAAGACGCCCGGGGCAAGCTGGAGTACGATCTATACTACTCCAAGAATCACAGCCTTTTAATGGATTTTCTGATCATGATCCAGACAGTGGAAGTAATCCTTCTGGGTAAAGGCGTCCGATAATAAACAGACGAAGAAAACAATGGGTTTGGGGGTGTTTATGACTAGTTTCACATTGATGCGGGTGGGCTTGATTGCGGTTTTGGGGCTGTTCATCACGGCTTGCTCCGGCCTGCAGTCTTCTGCGGAAATGCCGCCTGCGTCTGAGCTGGAAACCGACCCTTATGAAATCGGAGTAGGGGATACGGTTGCTATACACGTATGGCGCAATCCCGAGTTGAGCCAGTCTATTGTGGTTCGGCCGGATGGCTATATTTCCATGCCCCTGATGGGTGACGTAAAAGCGGAAGGCAAAAAACCGGAACAGCTGGCGATTGAAATCGATGACGCCCTGAGCGAGTTTATCCGTACCCCGGAAGTGACCGTGATGGTTACCAACCCGCTCAGCAAAGAGTTCCGTAATCGTATCCGGGTTACCGGACAGGTCGCCTCGCCCCAATCTGTCGCCTTTCAGCCCGGCATGACTGTTCTGGACGTTGTGCTGATGGCCGGAGGCATTACCGATTTTGCTGCCGACCGCCGTGCAGTGTTGCACCGCCAGATAGAAGGCGAATACCAGAGCTTCAGCCTGAATCTTGAAGCTATTCTGACCGACGGCGACATGAGCACCAACTACAGGCTACAGCCGGGAGACGTGATTAGCGTTCCTCGTAAACAACTGTTCCGGGGCGAGCTCTGATGGATATCCAGTTCATAATTGATACCCTCCGTGCGGTGAAGCTCGAGCTTTATCGGCACAGGTTGGCAGCTGTGATTATTTTTATGGTCGCAACGGTCGGGGTGTTAACGGTGGGCTATGTAATACCGAAAAGCTATACCTCCACGGCTGTTCTTTACGCAGACCAACCCACCATTCTGAAGCCATTGCTCCAGGGCAAGGCTGAGATGACCCAGATCGATCGTGTAAACGAAGCGCGGGAGATGCTGCAAAGCCGGTCTTTTCTGGAACAGGTCGCCATGGATACCGGGCTCATCAGAGGCGACGAAATCGATATCGTTCGTAACGGGAAGATCGATAGCCTGCGCAACCAGGTTGGGATAAAAGTATCAAACAAGAACTTTATCGAGCTTTCCTACACCAGTGGAAACCCGGACGAGTCCTTTAAGGTTCTCAGCGCAGTGCTTAACCGCTTTATTGAGCGCACCCTGCTTAAAAAGCGCACCGAGAGCCAGGGTGCGTTTGAGTTCATCGGGTCCCAGGTTGAAACCTACCAGCGACAGCTTGAAGCGGCTGAACAGCGTTTAAAGGAATTCAAATTAAACAATCAGGACGGTACCGAGGGTAGCGTGCTCGCCAGAATTGAAAACCTGCGGCGCGAAATCGAAAACCTCAAACTGGAAATTCAGCAAACCGAATCTGAAGTTCAGCTTACCCGCCAGCAGCTCGCTGAGGAACAGCCCGTAAGGCGCATAACAGTGGACCCGGGCAAAACCTCCGCCGAACGGCGACTCGTCTCTATGCGGCAGGAACTCGATTCATTGCTACTGCGTTATCACGAACGCCATCCCGACGTGGTGAGTGTCAAGGCGCAGATTGCAGACCTCGAGAAGCGCGTAAACACAGAAACCGATGACGATAGGGATGGCGGCATCACCGAGGTTATGGAAAACCCGGTTTACGAAAATCTTAAAATTCAACTGTCGGACAGCACCACACGCCTGGCCGTCCAAAAGAACCGGCTGGAATCGCTGGAACGGCTTCTCGAGGAGGCGTTTGAACGCTCCCAGCGGGTTGCAGAGAATCAGGCACAGCTTTCGGAGTTGACCCGGGACTACAACGTTACCCGGGGCGTATACGAAGACATGCTTCAGAGCCGGGAAAAAGCCCGGCTCTCAATGACCCTGGACGTACAGGGCGAGGGCGTAAGCTACAAAATACAGGAACCAGCTTCTTACCCCACGCAGTGGGATGGCCTGCAGCTTTATCAGTTCGGCCTTGCCGGGCCCTTCCTGGGCAGCGCCATGGTGCTGGGCTTGCTGGTTATGCTGGTTATGTTTGACCAGCGCGTGCGATCGCCCCGCGCGCTGCAACTGGCCCTGCCGGAAACCATTCCGGTGCTGACTTCGATACCCCATTATCGCAGCACCTGGAAAGACCGGATACTACGTAAGGATATACTCGCAATTCTGTGTGTGCTCGCCATTTTCATGACGGCTTATCTAGCGTTTCTTGTGTTCGGCATTATGGGTGTTACCACCGAACAACTGGTCAGTGAAGTGGACAAATTAACCGAGTTTGTGCTTGGGCTTTGGGGAGAGAGCGAGTAATGGACGACAACAAACTCTACAATGCGCTTCTGAAAAGCCAGGACGAACGCCGTCGGCTGGGGCACGACCGGGGAGAAGCAAAGCGCGAAGAAAACTTTCGCAAAGAGCGCCCTTATGCAGCCTCCGACCGGGACAAGTCTAACTGGAACCGGGTAGAAACGAGCAATCACGAGCCTCCCACGCTTTATGATTCGTCTGTGTCATTGGCACTGATTGCCAACCCGAAGCCATGGAGCCGTGAGCAGCTAAGGGAGCGGAAGATAATCTTTTCCGGCATGCCGGATAAAGAAGTGATGGATGCCTATCGCGAGCTTCGTATCCAGCTCCGTAATCGTGCCGGGGAAGGTAACTTCACGGTGATGTACAGCAGCCTCGGTAATACCTCAGGTGGGCTTTTGACGGCGTTTAACCTTGCCGCGGCTTTCGCTTTGGATTCGCACACCTCGGCACTGCTTGTGGATTGCGACCCGCACAGCGACGAATTGGCGGGCCTGGTATCGTCCCCAATGAGGGCCGGCGTTACAGATTTTGTGAGTGACCGTTCGAGGGCCATCGAATCCATCCTCTATCCAAGCGGTGTCGCGCGTCTCTCGGTAATACCGGCCGGTACCCAGGCCTCCTCGGCGGTTGAACTGT
>JACDJA010000895.1_pt1 | contig 28884 bp, 25 predicted proteins | sample 7449241 | NCBI WGS metagenome assembly JACDJA01 (sample SAMN14253289, study PRJNA609438) | sludge metagenome | isolation source: initial anaerobic sludge | collected 2018-12-20 | reverse complement strand
GATTGCCGGCCGCGCGCGGCCGGCTTGCGGATCACGTTGGATCCGGCGTTCTACCCGGACAGAAAAGTCGCCATGCGGCGGAGTCAGCGCAGCCGGCCAACCCTGTACAGACCGAGGTGGCCCCGGTCGGGGCGCCGCGCGCGTGCTGCACGCACTACGGCGAGGCTTCCAGTGCTTCCCAACGCGCGTAGGCGGACTCGAGTTCCGCCTGGAGGGCGGCCAGCGCCTGGTTGGCGGCGGCGATGGCCGCGCCATCCTGGGCATAGAAGGCCGCATCCTGCATCGCTGCACCGAGCTCGCCGATACGCGCCTCCAGCGCCTCGATCCGTGCCGGCAGGCCTTCGAGCTCGCGCCGCTCCTTGTAGCCAAGCTTGCGCCGCCCCGGCGCCGGTGTCGCCTGCGCCGCCGGGTCCGGGTCCGAGCTGGCCGGCGCGGTCGGCGCAGCGCGCGGAGCGGTCGCCTCCTGCGGCGGGCGCTGGCGCAGCCAGTCGGTGTAGCCGCCGACATACTCGCCCACCCGGCCCTGGCCTTCCAGCGCCAGCACGCCCGTCACCACGTTGTCCAGGAACTCACGGTCATGGGAAACCAGCAGCAGCGTGCCGGCGTAGTCGGCGAGCAGTTCCTCGAGCAGCTCCAGCGTCTCGACGTCCAGGTCGTTGGTCGGCTCGTCCATGACCAGCAGGTTCGAGGGTTTGGCGAACAGCTTGGCCAGCAGCAGGCGATTGCGTTCGCCGCCGGACAGGGCGGTGATCGGCGCCCGTGCGCGATCGGGCGAGAACAGGAAATCCTGCAGGTAGCCGAGCGCATGCTTGCGCATGCCCGCCACCTCGATGTATTCGCGCCCCTCGGACACATTGTCCAGGGCCGAAAGATCTTCGCGCAGTTGCGCACGGTGCTGGTCGAAGTAGGCGATCTCGAGGTTCGTGCCTGGCGTCACCGTACCCGCCTGCGGCACGAGTTCTCCGAGCAGCAGCTTGAGCAGGGTGGTCTTGCCCGAGCCATTGGGCCCGATCAGGCCGATGCGGTCGCCGCGCTGGATGGTCGTGGAAAAATCCTTGACGATGGTGCGTCCGGGGAAGCCGAAACGGAGGGCCTCCACCTCGATCACCCGCTTCCCGGAAGGCACCGCAGCCCCGGTCGCCAGCCTGGCGCGACCGCCCAACTCGCGGCGCCCGGCGCGTTCGCGCCGCATGGCCTCCAAGGCCCGCACGCGGCCCTCGTTGCGCGTGCGCCGCGCCTTGATGCCCTGGCGAATCCACACTTCTTCCTGCGCCAGCTTGCGGTCGAACAGGGCGTTGGCCTGGGCTTGGGCATGCAGGCGTTCCTCACGCCGACGCAGATAGTTGCCATAGTCCCCAGGCCAGCTGGTGAGGGCGCCGCGGTCGATCTCGATGATGCGCGTGGCCAGCGCGCGCAGGAAGCGCCGGTCATGGGTGATGAACACCACGCTGCCATCGAAGCCGAGCAGGAGCTGCTCCAGCCATTCGATCGCCTCGATGTCGAGGTGATTGGTCGGCTCATCGAGCAGCAGCACGTCCGGCTCCAGCACCAGTGCGCGGGCCAGCAGCACGCGCCGCTTCAGGCCACCGGACAGGGCGGCGAACTGCGCATCCGCCGGCAGGTCGAGCCGCGTCAGCACGCTGGCCACGCGACGATCCAGTTCCCAGCCGCGAGCCGATTCGATGCGCGCCTGCACGGCCGCCAGGGCGTGTGCATTGGCCGGCACATCCAGGTGCTGGCTCAGGTGATGGAACTCGGCCACCAGGGCGCCCAGCTCGCCGAGTGCCGCGGCAACGACATCGAACACCGATCCGCTCACCTCCCGCGGCACTTCCTGGGCAAGGCGCGCAATGCGCACCCCACCCTGCACCCGCACCTCGCCGTCATCCGGGCGCAGCTCCCCGGCGATCAGCTTCAGCAGGGTGGACTTGCCGGCGCCGTTGCGACCCACGACCGCGATGCGTTCGCGCGCTTCGATGGCCAGTTCGATCCGCTCCAGCAGCAGCGGCCCGCCGACCGAGTAATCGACGTTGACGAGGTTGACGAGCGCCATCAGCGGACCGGAACCGGGACGGGAAAATCGTGCACGTCAGGCCGCCTGGCGCAGTTCGCCGCGGCGTGCCGCCATGGCCCGTTCAACCACGCCCCAGTCCGCCCCCGGACGATGGGCCTGCTCGCTGAGCACGCGCCGGAACGCGCGCGCGCCGGGCAGGCCCTGGTAAAGACCGAGGATATGGCGGGTGACATGCTGCAGACGATCACCACGCGCAAGATGGGCTTCCACATAGGGCCGCAGTCGCGCCAGCAGCGCATCGCGCTCCGGCAGCGGCGTGCCATCCAGCGCATGCGCCACCTCGGCCAGGCGAAACGGTTCGTGGTAGGCGACCCGGCCAAGCATCACCCCATCCACCCGGCGGAGATGCTCTGCCACGTCCGCGAGGCTGGCAATGCCGCCATTGATGATGACGTTCAGCGCCGGCAGCTCGCGCTTGAGGCGGTACACGCGCTCGTAGTTGAGGGGCGGCACCTCGCGGTTCTCCTTCGGCGACAGGCCCTGCAGCCAGGCCTTGCGCGCGTGCACGATGAAGGTCGTGCAACCGGCCGCGTGCACGGCATCGACGAACTCCGCCAGCGCCGCGTACTCGTCCTGCTCGTCCACGCCGATCCGGCACTTCACGGTCACCGGCACCGATACCGCGGCCTGCATGGCGGCAAAGCAGCTGGCCACCAGCGCCGGCTCGCGCATCAGGCAGGCACCGAAGCGACCGGACTGGACGCGATCGGAGGGACAACCGACATTGAGGTTGATCTCGTCGTAGCCAAGGTCCGCTCCGATGCGCGCGGCGTGCGCCAGTTCGGCCGGCTCGGCGCCGCCCAGTTGCAGGGCCAGCGGATGCTCGGCCGGATCGAAGCCAAGCAGGCGCTCGCGCGCGCCATGCACCACCGCCGCCGCCGTCACCATTTCGGTGTAGAGCAGCGCCGTCGGTGCCAGCAGGCGATGAAAGTAGCGGCAATGGCGGTCGGTCCAGTCCATCATCGGGGCGACGGACAGGCGCGCGACCGGCGAGGGCTGGGCGGGCATGGAACTCGATTACACGTCGCGCGGCCCTGATGGGCCGCCTGACCGCGCATTTTGCCATGTCCGGCGCCTGGCGCGCTCAGCGCGCGTCGAGCAGCCCGGAAAGTGCGCCTGCCGCTTGCGCCGGTGCAGACGCGCAGGTACATCCGCGCAGGCGCAGCTACCGGGAGGCGGCGTGATGAACCGCCACGGTGGCGACCACGGGCCGGCGCAGTAGCGGCACACGGCCATGGATCAGGCCTGCGGAGCCTGTGCCGGCTTGCCCTGCCTTCAGGAAAAAGCTGCCACACTGGCGCCCGTTGCGTTCCATCGAGTGCCATGAAACCACTGCCCCGCCCGTTCCGGAGCTGCCCGCGCGCGCGCTGCGTGGGGAAGGTGCCACGCGCATGGGTCTGAGCGGGATGTCGCCGGTCTGGGCCGCGCTCGTGGGCGGCTGCATCGCAGCGGGCGCGACGGCCGTGGGCACCCTGCCGGCGCTGTTCCTGCGCACACTGGACAGCCGCGCGCAGGACGCCATGCTCGGTTTCGGCGCGGGCATCATGCTCGCGGCCAGTGCGTTTTCACTCGTGCTGCCCGGCATCGACGAAGCGCAGGCGCTCGGCCACGGCCAGTGGGGCGCCGGCCTGCTGGTGGGGCTGGCGATCCTGGCGGGCGCGGCTGCCATCATGGTGCTGGAACGCATCCTGCCGCACGAGCACTTCATCAAGGGACCGGAAGGTCGCCAGTCCGCGCGCCTGCGCCGCACCTGGCTGTTCGTGTTCGCGATTGCGCTGCACAACCTGCCCGAAGGGCTGGCCATCGGCGTCGCCTGGGGCAACGATGCAGCACACGGCCAGGTGATGACCACGGGCATCGCGCTGCAGGACCTGCCCGAAGGCCTGGTGGTCGCGCTGGCGCTGATCGCGGCCGGCTACGGACGCGCCATGGCGATCACGGTGGGCATGGCCTCGGGCCTGGTCGAACCGCTGGGCGCGGTGTTCGGAGCCAGTGTCGTCCTCGGCATGCCGCACCTGTTGCCGGTGGGGCTGGGCTTCGCCGCCGGCGCCATGCTGTTCGTGGTCAGCCACGAGGTCATCCCCGAGTCACACCGCCAGGGTCACGAGACACTGGCGACGGGCGGGCTGATGATCGGCTTCGTGCTGATGATGTTGCTGGATACCGCGCTCGGTTGAACCCGGCTGCGCGCCGTCATCCGAGCGACCAGTGGCGCAGGTTCGGCGGCCTGCCCCGGTCTCGCCTTTGGCGCTGGCGGCGCGGCGCGGCACAATGCAAGTCTCGCGCCGAGGAAATCCCATGGACACCCAGCACCCCGACCTGCATCCGCTCTACCGCGCCCACCTGGACACACTCAAGGCCCACGCCGATGAGGCGCTCGCGCATGCCGGCTTCGACCACCTGGTGGTGGCTGCCGGCGAACTTCACTACCAGTTCCTCGACGATCGCGACTATCCGTTCTGCGTCAACCCACATTTCAAGCACTGGGTGCCGGTGACCCGCGCACCCGGCTCGTGGATCGTCCATACGCCCGGTCGGCGACCCAAGCTGGTCTACCTGCAGCCACGCGACTACTGGCACGTGGTGCCGGAAGCGCCGGCCGGCTACTGGGTGGAGCATTTCGACATCGTGGTGATCCACGCGGCAGCCGATGCACGCGCGCACCTGCCGCGCGAAGCGGCGAACTGCGCCATCCTCGGCGAAGCGAATGCCGCACTCGCCGATTTCGCACCGAACAATCCCCCCGCGGTGCTCGATCGCCTGCACTGGTATCGCTCGTTCAAGACCCCCTATGAAGTGGCCATGATGCGTGTGGCCAACAAGATCGGCGTGCGTGCGCACCTGGCCGCCGAAGCGGCATTCCGCGCCGGCGCCGCCGAGTTCGACATCCACCTCGCCTACCTGGCGGCCGCGCGCCAGGGCGACAACGAACTGCCCTACGGCAACATCATTGCCCTCAACGAACATGCCGCGGTGCTGCACTACATGGTGCTCGATCGTGCGCCGCCGGCCGAGCGGCATGCGTTCCTGATCGACGCGGGCGCGAGTTTCCACGGTTACGCCAGCGACATCACGCGCACCTACGCGGCCACCCAGGGTGGCGAATTCGCCGCGCTGATCGAGGCCGTCGATGCCGCGCAGCAGGATTTCTGCGCACGGGTGCGCCCCGGACAGGGCTATGCCGACCTGCACCTGCATGCGCACCACGTGCTGGCAGGCATCCTCAAGGCGCACGGAATCATCCGCACCTCGGCCGAGGGCGCAGTCGAGTCGGGTCTGTCCTCGGTCTTCTTCCCGCACGGCCTGGGCCACCAGATCGGGCTGCAGGTCCATGACGTGGCCGGTTTCCAGGCCGGGCCGGAGGGCGGCACGATCACGCGCCCGCCAGGCCATCCCTACCTGCGCACCACGCGAGCGCTGGAGCCGGGCATGGTGGTGACGATCGAGCCCGGGCTGTATTTCATCGACCTGCTGCTGGCCGAACTGAAGGAGAAGCCGCTCGGCAAGGAGGTCGATTGGGCAGCGATCGACGCGCTGCGCAAGTTTGGGGGCATCCGCATCGAGGACGACGTCGCCTGCACCGAGGGCGAACCTGAAAACCTGACCCGCGACGCATTCCAGGCGGCGCGGCAACCGAGCGGCTGATCCGCGCAGGGCAGGAGCTGCAGGCCAGGAGTCTTCAGGCCTGGGGTATTGCCGTGCGCAGGGCGGCCGCCCCTGCCGCGTCGCCCAGGCGCGCATAGACATCCGCCAGGCGCTCGGCCGCGGTGCGCGTGCGTGCATGCGCGGGCCCGACCAGGGCGAGCAACCGCGCGTGCGCCGATTCGAGCGTGGTGCGCGCCTCGACCAGCTTGTCCAGGCGCGTCAGGCACAGGCCCTGGTTGCTGGTGAAGATCGCCGTCATCAGATGCCCGGGGCCGACGGCCCGGGTCGCATCCGCGACCAGACTGGCGAATTCGGCCTCCGCAGCCGTGAGTTCGCCCGCGTCCATCAACAGCATGGCCAGATTGTTGCGCGGCGCAAACGCCGATGGATGGCCACTGCCGGCGCGTTGCTGGATGGCGATGATGCGCCGATACAGCGCTTCCGCTTCGCCGCTTCGTCCCTGCTGTTCGAGGATGTAGGCAAGCGAGTTCATCGCCGCCAGCGTCTGCACGTGCGCCTCCCCGGCCATGCGCTCGAAACCCTCCATGGAGGTGCGTGCGGCCTCGGCGGCCTGCGCATACTGCTTGTCCTCGGCCAGGATGTTGGCCAGCGTCTGCCAGCTGGTCAGCGTGGCTGCGTGGTCGTCACCGAGCACTTCGCGGCGCAACGCCAGTACGCCCCGCAGTTCGGCCTGCGCCGCGGCCAGATCGCCGCGCGCATACAGGACCAGCGCCAGGTTGTGGCGACTGGTGAGCGTGGTCGGCGCACGTTCGCCGAAGGTGGCCAGGCGCCAGGCCAGTACCTCGCGCGTGAGTTGCTCGGCCTCGTCCAGGCGGCCCGCTTCGCGCAGCAGGGTGGACAGACTGCTGCGCGCCGTCGCCAGCGTGGTCTGCAGGCGCCGATCCGCCGCCAGTGTCTGTGCATCGAATCCGCTGCCATGAGCGATCAGGGTGCGCAGGCCGTCTTCGGCCATGTCCACCTTGCCCTCGTCCGAGTCCGCGCGCGCCAGCTCCAGGTCGAGATCGAGGTCGGCCGCCAGGCCGGCCGCGGGCCAGGCGGCGCGCGCCTCGGCCAGCACGTCACGCGCCTCGTCGAAACGCGTGAGCTCGATCAGGATCGAAGCGCGTTCGCGCAGCAGGTCACGCCGCTGCGAGGGCGTGGCGCGCTCCGCCAGCGCGAGGGCAAGATCGCTGAGCGCCAGCGCTCCCGGGTAATCGCCCAGCGCGCGACGGGTCGAGGCGAGGGTGGTGGCGACCGCCCGTTGCACGGCCGGCTGGCTGGCCAGCTCATCGAGTTCCCGCTCGGCCGTCGCCACCACGTCGGCCAGCGCCGGCGCCTGGCCACCGGTCGTTTCCGGATTGGCCGAGCCCAGCATGCGCTGCAGGAAGGCATTGACCGCAGCCGCTTCGCGGGCGTGCTGCTCGGCCTGGGCACGCGCGGCGCGTTCGCCCAGCGCAAAGCGCAGCGACACGACGGTGGCCACCAGCAGCGCCGTGAACACGATCGCCGCGGCTGCACTCAAGGCGCGGTGGCGCTGCATGAAGCGCCGCGCGCGATAGGCGGCGGTGGGCGGGCGGGCCCGCACGGGGCGGTGTTCGAGGACGCGTTGCAGCTCGTCGGCGAACGCCCCGGCGCTGGCATAGCGGCGCGCCGGATCGCCGGCCAGTGCCTTCATCACCACCGTGTGCAGATCACCGCGTGCGGCGCCGGCCACACTCGCCAGCGGCACCGGCGTCTCGTGATGGAGGATCTCCAGCGCTTCCAGCAGCGAAGCCGTTCCCAGGCGCGGATACGGCAGGGCGCCACCAATGAGTTCGTAAGCCGTGACCCCCAGCGCATACACGTCGCCACGCACGCTGGCTCCCCGTTCGCCGTGGCCGAGCTGCTCGGGGCTGACATAGGGCAGTGTGCCAAGCACCTGGCCGGCCAGGGTCAGGGTGACGCCAGGCTCATCGGCGCGCCGGGCGATGCCGAAATCCAGGATCTTCGGCCGGCCGGAGCGATCCACCAGGATGTTGCCCGGCTTGAGGTCGCGGTGGATCACGCCGTGCTCATGCGCAAACTGCACGGCGCGCGCGATCTCGATCAGCAGGCGCAGCCGCTCGGCCAGTGATGCGTTGCGTGCGCGCGCGAACTCGAGCAGGTCCATGCCATCGACGTATTCCATCGCCAGCCACGGCGTATCGATGCCCTCGACACGGGCTTCACCGGCAGCGTAGAGCCGCGCGATGCCCGGGTGCTCCAGGGCGGCGAGCACATCGATTTCCCGGCGCAGGCGCTCGCCCAGGCCCGGTGAAGCGCCGCGCACCACCTTGAGGGCGACCTCTCGCGCGGGATGCGTCTCCCGGGCGAGGTAGACGCGGCCCATGCTGCCACTGCCAAGCAGTCGGACCAGCCGATACGGGCCGACCATTGCTGCCGCACCGACATCCTCCGGTCCCGCTCCCGCTGCACTCGGCATGGTCTTTCCCCAGTACGCCCGTTCCGCATGCTGCCACACGCGCCGCCGCCGGATCACGCGTCGTCAGTAGCCGATCGCCACTTCGCGCACCAGCAGCAGCTCGCAGGCCCCACCACCGGTATCCTCGCGCGACAGCGAGCTGCGCGCCTGCCAGCCATCCGCGCGCTGCGCCGCGACCAGCTGGCCGCGCAAGGTGACGATGTGTCCCACGACCACGCGCGAGAGCTGACGTTCGACGGTGGCATCGCCCGGGATCAGGTGGACGTTGGTGCTGGAACGCACGATCTCGGGCAGTGGAATGGGTGGTTCCCCGTGCCAACGGTAGGTATAGAAGCGTGCCGACTGCGACATGTCCAACTGCTCCAGTACCGCGCTGTCGGACATGCGCCCCCAGCCCAGCGCCAGGTCGGTCGGCACCAGCGCGCTCATCGCATCGAAGCGATAGTCGGCACGCGAAAGCACGCGCGCCTGGATCGTGAAATCAGCCAGCGGCGTCAGCGTGAAGTCGCCATGTTCCAGCGGCGCGGCATCGCGGGGTGCGCTCTGCACGGGCTCGGCTGCCACCAGCACGCCCGGTGCATGCGCAACCGGGCGATGCCGCGCCCAGTGGAACGCACCGGGCAGTGCCGCCAGCACGGCAACCAGCAGCCAGCCGCGCCTGCTCACACTGTCCCGCCAGGCGCGCGGATGGCCTGCCGGCGCCGCCGCTCAGGGGATCCAGCGTGCGATGTAGAGGTCGGTGTCATGGCCCCCCGGCGGGTTGGCGCGGTTGCTGGCGAATACCAGCCACTTGCCGTCGGGCGAGAACATCGGAAAACCGTCGAAGCCCGGCGCGGTGGTGATGCGCTCCTGCGTGCCGTCCCAACCCACGTAGCGGATGTCGAATTCGCGCGGGCTGGCGCCGGCATTGGTCGAATACAGCACGCCCTTGCCATCCGGGGTCGGATACGGCGCGAAGCTGCCGGCACCGTGGTGGGTCAGCTGTTGCACGTTGCTTCCGTCGGCGTCCATCACGTAGATCTCCAACCGGTTCGGACCGACCAGGTCGAGTGCCAGCAGGCGCCGGTAGTCGGCCAGGTCGGCGCCTTGCGGCCGCGAAGCGCGCCAGATGATCTTCGAGCAGTCCTGGTTGAAGAACGCGCCGCCGTCGTAGCCAGGCGTGTCGGTAAGCTGGCGGATGTTGCCGCCGTCCGCATCGGCGACATACAGGTCCAGGTCGCCGTTGCGTTTGCTGGTGAACAGGATGCGGCCATCGACGAAGCACTCGGTGGCCTCGGCGTCATAGCCAGGTCCGCTGATGAGCGGCGTCGTGGTGCCGTCCGCCGCACGACGCACGATATCGAAGCTCGGATAGGTCGCCCACACGTAACCGAGCGAACGGTCGGGCTTTTCCGGGCAGGCCTTGGCGTGGCCTTCGGTGGTGGCGTAGATGAGCGAACCGCCGCTGGGATAATCGAAGTACCCGCAGGTGGTACGGCCGGCACCGCTGGAGACGAGCTCGGCCCTGCCGATATCGAGATCGAGCACGTACTGGGCATCGCAGCCTCCCTCCGGCGGCGTGCGCTGGAAGATCAGCTGGCGCCCGTCCGGCGACCAGTAGGCTTCCGCGTTCTCGCCACCGAAGCTGATGCGGCGCAGGTCCGCCAGATGCGTTTCATCGGCCTGGAGCAATTCCGGCACCGGCTTGCCGGCTCGCGGAGCCCAGCCATCCTGGCTCGCCGCCGGCGTGCTGCCGACCTCGAAGCTGGCATGTGGCGAAGCGGCGGCTTGCGCTGGCGGGGCCGGTTCGGCCGATCGGGGATGCGCGGCCGGCGTGCCACCCTCGGGCCGCTGCGCCAGGGTGACGCGAAGCCGTTGTTGCTCACCATCGCGCAACAGCACCACGTCGATGGTGTCGCCGGCCTTGTGCTCGCGCAGCACGTAGGTCATGTCGTAGAGGTTGTCGATGGTGACACCGGCCATGCCGATGATCACGTCGCCCTTCCTGACCCCGCCCTTCTCGGCGGGGCTGTCGGGCCGCACGTCGCTCAGGCGCACGCCGCCGCTGGTGGCCTGCATGGCCGAATAATCCGGCACCGATCCGAAATACGCGCCGTAGCCACGGCTGTCGCCGCTCACGGGTGCACTGGTGCGCACATGGTCCGGGCGCGCTGCGGTGCGCAGTCCATCGGCAAGCGCGGCGGTAATGCGCGTCACCTGGGCGCCGCCGGCCATGTTGAGCAGGGCCACGTCGTCTTCCGGTGCGTGATATTGCTCATGTGCGCCGGTGAACAGATGCACCACCGGCACGCCGGCAGCATAGAAGCTGGATTGGTCGCTGGGCCCGTAACCGTCGCCACCGGCGGCGATCTTCACCTCGGGTGCCGCCCTGTTGGCCGCTTCGATCAAGCCGGCCCAGGCTTTGGAACTGTCCGCCCCCAGCACGTTCAATTCGTGGTTCCGCATGCGTCCGACCATGTCCAGGTTGATCATGGCGACGATGTCACCGATCTCGCCGGCCGGCGGATGCCGAACAAACCAGGCGCTGCCACCCAGCCCGATTTCCTCCGCCGAAAAGCCTGCGAACACCAGGCTGCGGCGATCACCGGCGGGCGCTTGCGCTGCCTTCAGCAGGCGCGCGGCGCACAGCATGCCGGCCACGCCCGAAGCATTGTCGTCGGCACCGTTGTGGATGGCGTGCAGGTCCGGCTTGAAGCTCCCGCGGCCGCCCCAGCCAAGATGATCGTAGTGGGCGCCGACAACGACGTATTGATTCGCCAGCGCGCCCCGGCCGGGCAGCAGGCCGATCACGTTGCGCGTCTGCGCAATGACCGGATGCAGGTCCACGCGTCCCGCGACACGCGTACCCGGCAGGGCGAACGAGGCCGGCTTGTAACTGCCATCGATCGCCGCCTGCGCCTTGGCAAGGTCGGTCTTCCTTGCCGCCAGCCAGCGATCGGCCAGCGCGCGCGTCACCTGCAGCACCGGCAGGCCCGCATCCGACAGCGGCCCCATGAGCTTGAGCGGCGGCAGGCGATCGGGCTCGTCGGCCGACTGCGGCGGCGCGACCAGGATCAGCGCCGCGGCACCGGCCTCGCGCGCCTGGATGGCCTTGCTGCGCAGGTCCGACCAGTGCGTGGGCTGCTTGCCATCGAACGGGGAATCGGCGTCGGCTTCGCCCGGTTCGAAGCGCATTGCCAGCACCACCTTGCCTTTCACATCCAGGCCGGCGTAATCGTCGTAACCAAGTTCCTGCGCCCGGATGCCGTAACCGGCGAAAACGAGTTCACCAGCGAAGGTGCCGGATTTGGCAAAGCCCAGCGGAATCCAGTCCTCGCCATAGCGGGCGCCTTCGAGCGCGTTATGTCCACCCACCTCGATGCCGATGTTGGCTTCGAAGGGCTGCATGCGGCCACCCTCCGGCGCGCGCAGCCCGAGATCGTCCATCCACGCGGCAATCTGGCGCGCGGCCATGGCCTCGCCCCGGGTTCCCGTGCCGCGCCCTTCCATCGCATCATCGGCGAGCACCGTGGTCACCGTACGGAAACAGGCCTGCGGGTCGGCGGGAAGCGGCGCGCCCGACGCCGCGCCGGCGGCCAACAGGAAAATGCCCAGGGGTGACCAGCGGAGCAGGGAAGGCATGTGCAAACGACCTGAATGAGAACCAGTGCAGCCTAGCAGCGTCGCCCGGGATCATGCGCCGGCAAGGACAAATTGTCGCAGGCTGCGCGCCGTATGCCCATCATTCGAACCCGTCGCGGAACACGAGGTCGGAGTCGGCGCCGCCAACGACCAGCAGGTTCGCCGACATTGCCGGCAGGCCGGCCAGCAGCAGTGTCGATCCGCTCAGGTCGCCGGCGGCGATGGCGTGCACCGGCTGAGCCGCATCGAAGCCGTAAAGCGTCCAACGGCTGCCTGGCACGGCAGCGAAGTCCACCGCCACGTCCTGCGTGGCACCGGTCTTGTTGGTCAGCAACAGCAGGGTGCGCGCAGCGTCACGGAAGGCATACGCACCCACGCGATCGGGGTCGGCACTGGCCGCGTGCACGCTTGCCCCGCTCACCCGCGTACCGGCACCGTCGTAATCGAGCAGCAGGCTGAAGGCGCGCTCCACCCGGCTGCCGGCCGCAGGCGCCACCCAGCGCGCGGCCAGGTCCACGCCCTCGCGGGCCAGGATGCCGAACAGTTCGGCCTGCGCCACCGCGCCGCTGGCGGTATTGTCATTGCCCCAGTTGTATTCGGTGATGGCAAGTTGCGTGCCTGGACAATACGCATCGATCCAGGCGCGCACGCGCGGGATCAGGTTCGGCCTGGCGTAGTGATTCGCGTCGCCATCCCCCAGATCGGCAATCCACGACTCGGACACCCAGTCCGCGTCGTACAGTTCCTTCAGCGAGCGCAGGCGCCGCGCAGCCGTGGCGGACGAATCGTCGTCGCTCAAGGCAATGCCCTGCCCCTGCGGGTACCAGTGCAGATCCAGCACATCGACCGCCCGCGCACCACCCGGCAGCGGGTTGGCGCAGACCTGCTGCAGGTACCAGGCGACGAACGGCAGCCCGCCGTGCGCGGCGCGATCGCTGCCGTCCACGCAATTGTCGGCAGCCGAACCGAACAGATCGCAATAACCCCAGGTCACCGGGCCGGTCACCCGAGCCGTCGGATCGGCCTGCTTGACCATCGCGCCGTAGGCCAGGGCCTTGTCGCGGGTTTCCCCAAAGGTGGCCGGTTGCGGATGCACGTCACGGTGGGTGGAATTCCAGAGCATGACTTCGTTGTCGAGTGCGTAGTAGCGCACGCCGCCACTTGCGGCATCGCCAAAGGTGGCACCCAGGTGCGCGATCCAGCCGCTGAAGAAGGCTGGCGACGCCTCGCTCGAGGTATCGCGTGGATCATTGCCGGTGATCGGACTGCCATCCACGCGCACGCCATTGCCGGCGTCCGGGTCCCACGGATCGGTGGCCTGCTGCGGGCCATACCTGGCCACCGAATAGCCGGCGAAATAGGGATGCAGCTGCGGACTGTCCGCGCGCGGCACCCAGCCGATGGTCGGCAAGGTCACGATCACCTGCGCATCGTGTGCGCGCGCCGCGCCCACCAGGGCATCGACCGCATTCCCGGCCGGTGGCACCTGGCTGCGATCGGCAGCACCGGGGATGTTCTCGAAGAACCAGTCCTGCGCGGTGTTGTGCACGTCGACCCGCCAGTTGTAGCGCGTCGTCGCATTGCCGCCCCAGCGCTGCAGCGGATAGCCCATTTCGGCATTGCGCGCGGCATCGCCGAAGTTGACTCCGAAGATCAGCGGACTGAACGGACGCACCTGGGCGTCGCGATCGACGCTGACCTGCACGGCACCCGTCGCCACCGCAGGTCCGCACAGAAGGGAAAGCCATGCGCACAGCACGAGATTCAGGGAAACGCGCCCACCGGCCGACATGCTCTTCTCCTGCATATGGACGCCAAGCTTACGCAATTCCTGCGCCGGTCAAGGGCCACGCTTGCTGCGAATCGCTGGAAGGGAACGACCGCCATTCGCGCATTTCCGGCTGTGCGCATTAGATCATTTGCGTGCGGCGTGCTAGAAATGCCCAATATTCCGCCAGGCAGATTCCAGAGGAGCCCTTGATGAGCCAACCCGTTGCGCAGTTCCGACTTGGTCGCTGCATCACGCATCGCGCCGTTCCCGCCGCAGTGCTGGGTCTGCTGGCCGCAGCCGGCGCCCATGCCGCCCCGCTCTGGGTCAGCGACGGCGTGGCGCCGTTCCAGGTCGGCAGCCCTGCGGCGATTGGCGCCGAGCGCATCCAGTTCCGCGCCGATGCCAGCCAGGCGGACAGCCCGTACCTCGAGCTCGCGGCGAGCGGCAACCTGCTGCAGGCCACGCGCATGCATTCAGAGCGCTTCCCTGGCGGTTGGCACTGGAGCGGCGCCATCGATGGTGATGCCGACCAGGTCGTCACCCTCACCTGGTCGGAAGGACGCCTGGCTGGGCGCCTGCAGACCACCACCGGTCTGTGGGAAGTGCGCCCGCTGGTCGAAGGCGAGTCGCTGCTCGTGCAGATGGACACCGATGCCTTCCCCGACGAGCTGGCGCCGCTGCAACCGGACCTCCCCCTGGCGCCGTACCGGCCCGCCGAGGCGACGTTGCCGGCGGCGGAAAATGCCTGGCGCCTCGACGTGCTGGTCACCTACCTGCCTGCCGTGGTGAGCGAGGCCGGCAGCCTGGCCAACCTGCGCGCCAGCGTGCGCAATTTCGTCTTTGGCGCGAACGTGGCCGCGCGAGAAAGCGGCTTCAACGGCCGCTTCCACCTCGTCGGCCTGATGCAGAGTGCCGTCACCGACGATCCAGACCTGGGCGTGATTCTGCCGCGCGTGCGCACCGATGCCGCGACCATGGCCGAGCGCAACGCGGTCGGCGCCGACCTCGTATCGCTGCTGGTGCCCGCGGCGGGCCATCCCGACGGCTGCGGCATTGGCTACGTCATGCAAGATCCGGCCAGCCCGGGTTTCGATGCCTGGGCCTACCAGGTGTCCCGCTACGACTGCGCCAAGACCTATTTCAGCTGGGCCCACGAGCACGGCCACAACCTGGGCATGGGCCACAACCAGGAGCAGACCCCCAGCACGTTCTATCCCTATGCGCACGGCTGGGGGGTGGGCGGCGTGTTTCGCACCATTCTTTCCTACGCCTCCGCCTGCACCCCGTCCTGCCCGCGCGTGGGCCGCTTTTCCACGCCTCACCGCAATTACTCGGGCCACCCCGCAGGCGTGGCGGATCTGGCCGAAAACGCACGCGTGGGCAACAACACAGCCATGACCGCGGCTGCCTTCCGCACCGGCAACGTGATCTTCGCAGACGGCTACGACGGCTGAGGCGCAGCCCGCGGCGGCGCACAACCCACCGCCGGGCGCCGCGCCGCCTGGCGTTGTGGCCTATGATGCGGGGTTTTCCCGCCGAGGTTTCTCATGGCCACCCTCAAGTCGCTGGCGTTCGAAACCCGCGCCGTCCATGCCGGGCGCGAGGACTTTGCAAGGATCGGCGCGCATGCGCCACCCATCGATCTTTCCACCACCTACCCGGTGGCGGATCTGGACGTGGGCACGGCCAGCTATGACGCGCTGAGCGGTGGCGCGGCGACGGCGGCCAATCCCATCTATGCGCGGCTGTACAACCCGACCGTCGCCCGCGTGGAAGCGGCACTGGCCAATCTCGAAGGCACCGCGGCATGCGTCGCATTCGGTTCCGGCATGGCGGCCACCAACGCCCTGCTGACGGCGGTGCGCGCCGGCGGCGCGGGACATGTCCTGGCCGTACGCCCGCTTTACGGTGGCACCGATCATCTGCTCGCCTCGGGCCTCGCCGGACTGGACGCCGAGTTCGTCACGGCCGATGAAGTCGCCGCACGCCTGCGTCCCGAGACCGGCCTGGTGATCATCGAGACCCCGGCCAACCCGACGCTGGACCTGGTCGATATCGCAGCGGTGGCCGTCGCCGCGGGCAAGGTACCGGTGATGGTCGATTCGACCTTCGCCACGCCGCTTCTGCAGCAACCCGCGGCCCTCGGCGCGCGTTACGTGATGCACAGCGCCACCAAGTTCCTGGGCGGCCACGGCGACGTGATCGCCGGCGTGATCTGCTGCAGCGAAGCCGACGCGCAGCCGTTGCGCCAGGTGCGGGCCATCACCGGCGCGCTGCTGCACCCGCTGGGGGCCTACCTGCTGCACCAGGGCCTGCCGACGCTGCCACTGCGGGTCGAGCGCGCGCAAGCCAATGCCGGCATTCTCGCCGAACGGCTGTCCGCGCACCGCGCGGTGGCCAGGGTATACTGGCCGGGCTTGGGCACGGTGCGCAACAACCATCTGCTGGACACCCAGATGCGCGGCCCGGGGGCGCTGATGTCGTTCGACCTCAGGGGTGGGCACGCCGCCGGCGCCGCCGCCATGGCCGCGGTGCGCCTGATCACCCCGGCGGTCAGCCTGGGTTCGGTGGACAGCCTGATCCAGCATCCGGCCGCGCTCACCCACCGCGCCCTGGACGAAGCCACCCGCGCCGCCACCGGCATCACGCCCGGCCTGATGCGCCTTTCGGTCGGCATCGAGAACGTCGAGGACTTGTGGGCCGATCTCGCCCAGGCACTTGAAGCATGACGGCCGCGTCCTGGGCGAATGCCGGCTGAACCTGCAGGCCGGGCGGGCGACTGCGGCTCGGCTATGATGCAGGACCCATGACCACAGAGGAGACGATGACCATGGACCTGGAAGGCAAGTTGATCGTCGTCACCGGTGCTTTCGGCGCCCTCGGCTCGGCGGTTACGCTGGCGGCGCAGGTCGCCGGTGCGCGCGTGGCCGCGATCGACCACGCGCCGTCCCCGGGCACGGCCCTGGCCGCGGCCGAATTGTTCGGCGGCGTCGATCTGGCCGATACGAAGGCCGCCGGCAAGGCAATGGAACGCGCCGCGGTGGCGCTCGGTGGCATCGATGGCCTGGTCAATGTTGCGGGCACCTTCCGCTGGGAGACCCTCGCCGACGGCTCGCTGGATACCTGGGACCTGCTGTATCGCATCAACCTGCGCACGGCTGCCGCAGCCAGTCGTGCCGCGCTGCCGCATCTCAAGCGCAGCGCCGGCGGGCGCATCGTCAACATCGGCGCGGGGGCAGCGGAGCATGCCAGCGCCGGCATGGGCGCCTACGCGGCGTCCAAGGCCGGCGTGGCGCGGCTGACGGAGGCGCTGGCGGCCGAACTCAAGGACGCGCGCGTCACGGTCAACGCGGTACTGCCGAGCATCATCGACACGCCGCCCAACCGCGCCGACATGCCGGAAGCGGATTTCGAGCGCTGGGTGAAGCCCAACGAACTGGCCGACGTGATCGTGTTCCTGCTCTCCGACCGCGCCATCGCGGTCACCGGCGCGCTGATTCCGGTGAACGGGCGCGTCTGAGCGCCGCACCCATCCCGCCAACCGGGCGAACCGCCACATGCCGCCAATCGAAACGCTGTGGTACCTCATCGCGGCACTGCTGATCGTGGTCGGTTTCGCCGGCGCGGTGCTGCCGGCCCTGCCCGGCGTGCCGCTGGTGTTCTGCGGCATGCTGCTGGCTGCGTGGGCAGACCGCTTTGCACACGTGGGCACCTTCACCCTGATCGTGCTCGGCGTTCTTACCGTACTGGCGGTCGTGATCGACTTCATCGCCGGCATGCTGGGAGCCAAGCGCGTGGGCGCCAGCCGGCGGGCCATCGTCGGTGCCGCGCTCGGCACCCTGGTGGGCATTTTCTTCGGCCTGCCGGGGCTGCTGCTCGGGCCCTTCGTCGGCGCCCTGCTGGGCGAACTCAGCAGCGGTGCGAGCATGCAGCGGGCGACCGGGGTCGGGGTCGGTGCGTGGCTCGGTTTTCTGGTCGGCAGCCTCGCCAAGCTCGCGATCAGCTTCGCGATGCTGGGCATCTTCGCGTTTGCATTCCTGGTGGCCTGAAGGCAGCCGGCGGCGCTCAGGGGCGCGGCAGGACATACAGCCACACCGCGAAGAACTGCAGCACGCTGCCCAGCAGCACGAACACGTGCCACACCGCGTGCATGTAGGGCACGCGCTTGCTGAGATAGAACGGCACGCCGACGGTATAGGCGATGCCGCCGCCCAACAGCAGCCACAGGCCCGGATCATCGATGGCTGCCGCCAGGGGTTCGATTGCAACCACCCCGAGCCAGCCAAGGCCAACGTACAGGGTCGCCATCAGGGCGCGGTTGCGGATGCGCCGGAACTCCAGCGCAATGCCGGCCAGGGCCAGCACCCAGACCACACCGAAAAGCCACCAGCCCGTACTGCCATGCAGGCTGATCAGGGTGAACGGGGTGTAGGTGCCGGCGATCAGCAGGAAGATGGCCGCGTGATCGAGGCGGCGCAGGACGGCTTTCGCCGGCGCATGACGCAGGCCGTGGTAGAGGGTTGAAGTCGTGTACAGGGCCACCAGCGTGATGCCATACACGCACACGCTGAGCAGGTGGCGCAAATGGCCGTCCTGCACCCTCACCAGCATCAGCACGAGGCCCGCCAGGCTGAGCGCGATGCCGAGGGCGTGGATCAGGCTTGACGCGCGCTCTTCGGCTGGACCATAGGCAGGGGGTGCCGGGCTACCGGCGGTCGGTTTCATGTGGGTTCCAGCGGGTTGGCGGAGGGGATCTGGAGCAGGCTCCCAACATACGCGCGCCGCGCGTACCGGCCAAGCGGAATTGCCGGCCGGCCGCGGTCGCCGCGCTGCGCGCATTTGGGTGCGGGTCAGGCAAGGCTCTAAGCTAGGCGGCATGATCGACCACGCTGAGCCGGACATGCAAGCCTCTGCAGCGCCCGCACTGGACATACTGATCCACCTTCGCCGCACCGATGCCCTGACGCCTGCCGCGACGGTCGGCTTGCAACTCGCCCAGCGCCTTGGCGCCTTCGTCACCGGGCTGCACGTGGTGCCGCTGGCAGCGGCCGCGTTCGCCTCGCCCGAAGCGGTGGCGCTGTACGTCAACGAAACCGACGACCTGTTCCGCGAAGCACAGCAGCGCGAATCATTCTGGCGCGAGGAACTGGCGCAGCGCAGGCTCGAGGGTGAATGGCAGGTCTCCCAGGGGGATGTCATCGAAGCGCTCTGCCACGCCTCGCGCTGGTGCGACCTGGTCGTCGTCGAACGACCGCAACTGGTGCCGGATGCGCCCACCGGCTGGGGCGTGGTATCGCGCACCGTGTTCGGTGCCTCGGCACCGGTGATGGTGGTGCCGGAAACGGCGCAATGCGCGTCCGCGGCCGCGCGCATCGTGGTGGCCTGGAACCAGAGCCGCGAGGCCATGCTGGCGATCCACGGTGCCCTGCCCCTGCTCAGCCGCGCCGACCATGTGGTGGTGCTGGAGGGCGAACCCCGCGAGAACCCGTTCGGGCTGCGCTATCTGCCGAAGCTGGACCTGCGCGCCTGGCTTGACCGGCGAGGCATCGAGGCCGAGTTCCGCCCCTTCGCCACCCACAAGGAATGTGGCGCTGCCCTGCTCGATGCCGCGCGCGAGGTGTCAGCGGACCTCATCGTGATGGGCGCCTGGGGCCATTCGCGCATCACCGAACTGGTCCTCGGCGGTACCACGCGGCATCTGTTCCAGGCCAGCGACCTGCCGCTGGTGGTGGCGCACTGAGGGGTTGGGTTTGGGGATCGGGAAAAGCAGCGTGGCGTGAGTCGTGGGAACTGTCGGCCACGATGGCGCGAAAGGAAACGGCAGCGAAATGTCCACCGCGACTCACCTTGACTGGCCCGACGACAGGACTAGGCTGGCATCGCCAAGCGACCCAACCCCGTATCCCGGAGGATGCCATGAAAGGTCTCGACCACCAGCACCATAGCGACAAGAAGAAACCGAGGCGCAGCATGATGGAAAAGCGTGCGGAGCGGCACGCGAAGAAGCTTGCCCGCACGCAGGACGTGCATGTGCGCATCGACGCGCCGCAAACGCCCGCGGCGCACTAGCGAACCCGCCAACGCCTGGTCATTCCCGCAATCGTCCGTCATTGAACACCGGCGGTTCGGATGCAGCCATGAGGCGGGCAGGCCACGGATACCGGGCCACCGGGCCGACGCGCTTCAATCGTCACCGGATGCTTGGCGCAGCAACGGAAAGTCGACCACCGAAAGCGTCAGCGGCAACCGATTCCGCATGCGGCCGGGCCGCGCTGCATAGTCGATGCGGTCGGCCTGGATGTCCATCCGGCCTACCAGCACGTAGTGATCGAAAACGAAGGGCAAGCCCTGGGCAAGTGCGAAGTTGCGACTGTCCATCAGCTGGAAGTGGAGATGGGCCAGATCTGAATTGCCGTTGTTGCCGAGCTGCGCGAGCACGTCGCCGGCCCGTACGTGTTGCCCCACCTGCACGCCGATGCTGCCGGCTTTCAGGTGGCCATACATGGCCCACACGCCATCGCCCAGATCCAGCACGACATGGTTGCCGCCTGCTTGGGGCAGGCTCGGTGGCGGCAGGGCGGCGCCCGGCGGGACGTCCTCCAGCGCATCGTAGACATCGACCACGGTGGCATTTGCGACGGCGAATACCGGCTGGCCGAATCCGTAGTAATTCTCGTTGATGTTGCTTCCCGTGTAGAGCTCACCGTCACGATCCAACTGGACGAAATCGATCGCGTATCGCTCCGGCAACACGAAATGACCGTCGACCGACCGTTGCCCGCGGCGATGATGGTTGGACGCGTCGCAGCACGCTTCGAGCACGCCCCACAGGTCGCCCGCAAGCGGCGGTCGGATGATCCGGGCCGGCCGCATGTCCACCGGTGTGACCACGCGCGTGACGGCATCGCTGGCCGCCACCCCCTCGCCAACGACGCTGATGCGCGTTTCCAGCGCTGCCGGCACCGACTCGCCGGCATCCAGCGCAAGATCGAGCCATGCCGTGGCACCGACACTCGGCCCGATCGCCGAAACCCCCTGGGTCCAATCGCCCAGTGCAGTCAGGCGCCCGGGAATCGCATCACCTGTGTGCTGCAGCAGCTCGCGTGAGCCGTCGGCCGCCCACACGCTGATCGACTGCACCTGCAGGGAAGCCCGGGTCAGATTGAGTGCCTGCACCTCCCAGGTCAGGTGCGTGCGACCATCACCGGCGGCGAACGGCTGCGGGGCCAGCGGCACCGACAGCGCCACCGGATTGAGCGGCAGAACCGTGCTCGAGGGTGGGGCTTCGGCCGCGAACGCACCGACCGCTGCAAGCATCAAGGGCGCAAGAAACACCCCACCTGCAGTCCTTGCAACCGCTGTACGCATGCTCGCCTCCCCACCTGGTTGCGCGCCACCACGATTCGGCGTTGGACCCACAAACGGCTCAAGGATCCCCTCGCTGGGCCGCGCGGTCACGATAACCAAGTCGTCCGCCTGCGCGCAACCGCAGCCGGACGACTCCTGCCTTCCGCTGCGAAAGGTTCGCAGCGGAAGGCCAATCAGCGCGCGTTGGCGAACGCGAGTGCCATGTCCAGCATGCGGTTGGAGAAGCCCCACTCGTTGTCGTACCAGGACAGCACCTTGACCAGGGTGCCGCCCATGACGCGCGTCTGGGTGGCGTCATACACCGACGACAACGGGTTGTGGTTGAAGTCGATCGAAACCAGCGGCTGGGTGTTGACGCCGATCACGCCCTTCATCGCGCCGTTGGCGGCCTCGTTCATGGCCGCATCGATCTCTTCCCTGGTGGTCGCACGCCTGGCGACGAAGGTGAGGTCGACCACCGACACGTTGATGGTCGGCACGCGCATGGAGAAGCCGTCCAGCTTGCCGTTCAGCTCCGGCAGCACGAGTCCGACGGCGACCGCCGCACCGGTGCTGGTGGGGATCTGGCTGTGCGTGGCCGAACGCGCACGGCGCAGGTCCTTGTGGTAGACGTCGGTCAGCACCTGGTCGTTGGTATAGGCATGGATGGTGGTCATCAGGCCGTGCACGATGCCGATCTTCTCGTGCAGCACCTTGGCCATGGGCGCCAGGCAGTTGGTGGTGCAGGACGCATTCGAAATGATCGTGTCGCTGGCCTTGATCTGGTCATGGTTCACGCCGTACACGAAGGTGCCGTCCACATCCTTGCCGGGGGCGGAGATGATGACCTTCTTCGCGCCGGCGGCGAGGTGCCCGGCCGCCTTGTCTCGCGTGGTGAACAGGCCCGTGGACTCGACCACGATGTCCACCCCCAACTCGCCCCAGGGCAGCTTGGCCGGATCACGCTCGGCACAGACCTTGATGCGGTCGCCGTTGACGACCAGATCCCCGCCCTCGACCGACACCTTGCCCGGGAAGCGGCCATGGGCGGTGTCGTACTGGGTCAGGTGCGCGTTGGTCGCCGCGTCACCCAGATCGTTGATGGCGACGATCTGGATCTCGCTGGTGCGACCCGATTCATACAGCGCGCGCAGGATGTTGCGGCCGATGCGGCCATAACCATTGATCGCGACTTTCACAGGCATCACACGACTCCTTGAAAAAGAACGGATACATCCGGTCGATTTTAGCCGCTCCGTGCCGCGGGCGCACGGCGAGGGTGGCGGGAAGCCGGTTTCGCGCGAGGATCAACCGACGGCTTCAACGCCCGCTGGCCGACTCCATCGCTTCTGCGCGCGGTGAAGGCGGCGCTTCTGGCGCAACCCGTGGCGCCGACGCGCCAGGCAGCGGCGGCGGTGCAGGCGGTGTGGGCGGGGCCGGTGGCGCATGGCCGGCTGGGGGCGGAAGCGTTGGTACACCGTGGGGAGGCGCAGGCACGGCGGGCGGGGCGACAGGCGCCGCCGCGGGCGGTGGCGGTGCTTCGGGGGGTGCCGGCGGCGGGGGTGGCGCGGGGGGAACATGGTCGACGAAGGCGATGCGGCCCTCGAGGCGGAAATCGGCACCGGCGCTGCCGTCGATGGCGATTGCAAAAGGCTCGCCGGCGCGCGAATGGATCTCCGGCGTCGCGACCACGCGGCCGTTCTCGCGGATCGTCGCGCGCAGGATGATGATGTCGTCGGTTTTCGCGGTCGCCACGAACTCACCGCGCCAGGCACCATCGGCGAGCTCGAATGGCTGGCCGAGCGGGTTGATCACGCGCACCGGCGTGCCGTGGTTCTGCCCGTGGTCGATGCGCAGCGTCGCCTCGATCAGCTTCTCGCCGGCGGAGGGTGCGCGGGAAAGGCGCTCGGGCTGGCTGGCCCACGCCGCCCAGGCGCCGCCGAGCGCGACAATGCCAACGAGGGCGAGGCCGATCGTGCGCGTCGAACGTGCGGGACGGGATCGTTTCAGCATGACGATGCGCTCCTTGAGATTCTGTCGGGACGGCCACGTGCACCCCACCGGCAGCGGCAGCTCATGTCGCGACTGGCCGGCGAGTTGCACCTTCAGCATCGCGTCGGCGTAGAGGCGCCGTGCGTGCGGGAACCGGTCGATCACCGCCGCGTCGCAGGCCAGTTCCTGGTCGAGCCGGAAACGGCCCACCGCACAGTGCAGCAGCGGGTTGAACCAGTTGAGTGACTGCAGCGCCGCAACGAAGGCGTTGACCCAGGGGTCGCCGCGGCGCCGGTGGATCTCTTCATGGGCGAGGATCAGCGCCTGCTCGCGGGCGTCATAGCGCCGCTCGAAATCGGCCGGCAACACGATGCACGGACGCAAGGCGCCGACCAGCGCCGGGCCGGCGAACACGGATTCGGACTGCACCACGCGCGTGCCGGCGCGTGCAGCCAGCTGTCCCAGGCTGCCCAGATAGCGCCGCTGCTGAACGGCGAGCCAGGCGGCAGTTCCGGCAGCGCCGATGAGCCAGAGTGCCAGCAGTCCGGAGCGCGGGTCCAGGATCGGCGCCGACGCCGCGACGACCGGCGCCAGGCGGGCGGCGTGTGTGACCGGGGCCGGCGTCGCGACCGGCGCCATCGGTGCGGGCAGCAGTAACGCGACCAAGACCAGCGGCACCGCTGCCCAGGCGGCATAGGTTACCCCGGCGCCGAACAGCCGATGCAGCGCAGGGCGCAGCAGCAGGACTGCGAGGATCGCGGTCGAGCCGCCGAGGGTCAGGCGCACAAGCGCGTCGAAGAGCTCACTTGCCATCGTCGATCGCCTCGATCAGGGCGCGGATTTCCTCGATTTCCTCGCGGCTTAGCGCCTGGTTGCGTGAAAAATGCGCCACCAGCGCGGAGACCTGGCCGCCATACAGACGGTCGAGGAAACTGCGGCTCTGCTCACTCATCCACGTCTCACGGGCCAGCCGCGCGCGGTACAGGTAGCGCCGACCGTCACGCTCGGCAGCAATGGCCTGCTTCTTGAGCAGCCGGTTGAGCAGGGTCTTCACGGTCGCCTCCTGCCAGTCCTGGCCGGCCGCGACCTGGGCGACGATGTCTTCGGCGCTCTGCGGCCCGGTCGCCTGCCAGAGCACCTGCATCACCACGCTTTCGGCTTCGCTGATACGCATGTCGATTACATCCGTAAACCTGACTTCGATTACAGATGTAATTCATGTCCCTGTCAAGGGGCGCGACGCCCCGCGCTGCGCATCGCCTGCCGCAACGCCAGCCAATGCGCGTCAAGCGTGCTCAGGCTGGCAATAGATTTCGTGCAGCGCAGCGATCAGGTGCCCGGCCGGGCCTTCGGCCAGGCTGTAGAAGATGGTCTGCGCCTCGCGCCGCGTGGTGACCAGCCCTTCCTCGCGCAGGCGCGCCAGATGCTGGGAAAGCGCGGACTGGCTGAGCTCCAGGTGTTCGTTGAGCTCGCCCACGGAGCGCTCGCCCTCGACCAGGATGCACAGGATGCGCAGGCGCTGGCCGTTGGCGAGCGCCTTGAGGAGCGCGGCCGCCTCGTCGGCGTGGCGGCGCATGCGCGCCGGGTCGAACTCCACCAGTTCGTCGTCCTTCCCGGCGCCCGGGTGGGGAATGGGAGCGCGCATCGCTCAGCCCTCTCTGGTCACCGGGTGCCCGGCCAGCGGCCAGGGCCTGAAGCCACCGGCAAGCGATGACCCCGCGGGAAACCCCATGCGCCTGATGCCTTCCGCAGCCAGGATGGCGCGCCAGGCACGTTCCGGGGCCGTCCGGCAGGCCAGCACCGGATGCGCCTCGACCTGGAACGCCAGCACGCCGCGCGAAAGATTGGCGGCAGCCACCTCCGCGCGACGGCGCAGCGCACCGGCGTCGCTCTCTTCAGCGCGCTGGCGCGCAGCGGCAACCAGTTGCTCGGCAGTCGATGCCATGGGGTCTCCTCCGGAAGTTGGTGTTGACATTATGCATGACGCTAATTAAGCTATCACTAAATTAGATACACTTCAATTTATCCTGCGGCCCGACGCACAAGACATGGAGACCACCCACGAAACCCACGCCACCCTCGGCTGCCGGCTGATCGGCCCGCACGCCCTGGCGGCGCTCTGCCACCCCCATTGCGTGCGTGACGCCACCCTGTTGCGCGGACTTGCCGCGAACCCCGCGCAGCCGGGCGGCAGGCACTTCCTGGTCGTAGATGGAGGAGACACCCATGTCCCATATCGTGATCATCGGCGCCGGCATCGGCGGTGCCAACCTGGCTTACGAGCTGCGTCACCGCCTTGGGCCTGACCCTCGCATCACCCTGATCGGGGATGGGCCGCGCTTCTCGTTCACCCCCTCCAATCCGTGGGTGGCGGTCGGTTGGCGCACCGCCGAAGCCATCGGCGTCGATCTCGCACCGGCGCTCGCGCGCCACGCCATCGAGTTCATCGCCAATCCGGCCGTGCGCGTGCATCCGGCGGAAAACCGCGTGGCGTTGGCCGGTGGCGAAGCGCTTGCCTATGACTACCTCGCCATCACCACCGGACCGCGCCTCGCCTTCGACGATGTTCCCGGGCTCGGGCCGGACGCCCACACCCACTCGGTATGCACCACGTCGCACGCCGAACGGGCCTGGGAGGCATATCAGCAGTTCCTTGCCGCGCCGGGCCCGATCGTGATCGGCGCCGCCCCCGGGGCGAGCTGCTTCGGGCCGGCCTACGAGACCGCGGCGATCATCGATGCGGATCTGCGCAAGCGCAAACTGCGCGACCAGGTGCCGATGACCTATGTCACCAGCGAGCCCTACATCGGCCACATGGGGCTCGGCGGCGTCGGCGATTCCAAGGGGCTGCTGGAGTCCGAACTGCGCAAACGGCACATCCGCTGGATCGCCAACGCGCGGATCAGTGCAGTCGGCCCGGGAGAAATGACGGTCGAGGAGATGGATCGGCAAGGCGCCCTGGTGGAGCGGCACACATTGCCGTTTGCCTGGTCGATGGTCATCCCGGCCTTTGCCGGCGTCGCCGCGGTCGCGGGGATCGAAGGGCTGACCAATCCGCGCGGGTTCGTGCTGATCGACCGTCACCAGCGCAATCCGGCCTTTCCGAACGTGTTCGCCGCCGGCGTGTGCGTGGCCATCCCGCCGGTCGAGGTCACCCCGGTGCCGACCGGCGCCCCCAAGACGGGCCTGATGATCGAATCGATGGTGAGCGCCATTGCCGCCAACATCGAAGCCGAGCTCGCTGATCGTCCGGCCACCGCCGAGGCGACCTGGAACGCATTGTGCCTGGCCGATTTCGGCGACACTGGCGCGGCCTTCGTCGCCTTGCCGCAGATCCCGCCGCGCAACGTCACCTGGACCCGCGTCGGCAAATGGGTGCATACGGCCAAGGTCGCCTTCGAGAAATACCACCTGCGCAAGGTGCGCTCGGGCAACGTCGAGCCCTTCTACGAGAAGTCCATCCTCAAGCTGCTCGGCATCGAACGCCTGAAACCGGAGGCGCCCGCCCCGACCGTCCCCCCGCCCGCTTCAACCAACCCGAGGAACCCTTCATGAACATCGATCGCCTGGTCATGCGTTTTGCCGGCAGCGTCGTCATCATCAGCGTGGCGCTGGCCCACTTCTACTCGCCCTGGTGGCTGCTGCTGGCGCTGTTCGTCGGCGTCAACCTGCTGCAGGCCTCGTTCACCGGCTTTTGCCCGCTGGCACGCATCCTGCGCCGCCTGGGCGCGAAGCCGGGTTGTGCCTTCCCGGACTGAACCACTTCACCATCTGCAATGAGGAACTCGACCATGTACTACATCGTGGATTCCAGCAAGTCATTCGATGCAGCCGTCGCGGCGCTCGATGCCGCGGTGCGCCGCCACCAGTTCGGCGTGCTGCACGTGCACGACCTCGGTGCCACGCTGCGCAGCAAGGGCCAGGACTTCGAGGGCGAATGCAAGGTGTTCGAGGTGTGCAGCCCGAGCCAGGCGGCCGCCGTGATGGCGATCGACCGGCGCATCAACATGGCCTTGCCGTGCCGGATTTCGGTGTACACCGAAGGGGGCGCGACGAAGATCGGCATGGTCGCGCCGGAGCGCATGCTGGCCACGCTGTCCGACGATCCACGCCTGGCTGGCGTCGCGCAGGAAGTCGAGGACGCCACCCGGCGCATGATCGACGAGGCCGCCTGATGCGCATGCTCACGACCGCAACGGCATGGCGCCACGCCCTGCCGATGCTTGCGCTCGCCCTGCTGACAGCCTGCAGCCGCGCGCCCGCGCCAGGCGCGGCACTGCCCGCGCCGGACCTGGAGAGGGTCACCGTGGTCGCTGCGCAGGCGCCGCGCGAGCTGGTCTGGGATGGCGTGGTCGAGGCGGTCAACGAGACCACGCTGGCGGCGCAGACCAATGCGCGTGTCCTCGAGCTGCCGGTGGATGTGGGCGACCGCGTCGCCGCGGGCGACGTGCTGGTGCGCTTCAGCGATGTCGAGCAGAGCTCGGGCCGCCAGAGCGCCAGCGCGGCCGTCGCGGCGGCGCGTGCCGAAAAAGCCGACGCCGAGGCGAACTGGCAGCGCATCGATGAAATCTACCGGCGCGGGCTCATCGCGCGTGCCGAGCTGGATGCCGCCACCGCCCGGCGCGATGCCAGTCGCGCCAGCCTGGCCGCCGCCGAGGCCGCCTTGCGCAGCGCCGGCCAGGCCGCCGACTACACGGTGGTGCGCGCGCCCTTCGCCGGCGTCATCACGCGACGCATGGTGGAGATCGGCCAGGCCGTGCAGTCCGGCCCGCCGCAGCCGCAACCGCTGCTCGCCATGGCCGCGCTGGATGCCTTGCGCGCCGAAGTGACCTTGCCGGAAAGTGTCGTCGCGGCACTCGGCAGCGGCGCGACCCTGCTGCTCGCGGGCGGCATCGCGGTGCCTGCCGGGAGCGTGCAGGTGCTGCCCACCGCCGACGCCACCACGCATACCGTGCGCGTGCGCGTCGGCATTCCGCTCGAAGCCGGCCCGCTGCTGCCCGGCGCCACGGTCAAGGTGGCCTTTGCCGCCGGCAGCGCCGAGCGCCTCGCGGTGCCGGCCAGCGCGCTGCAGCGGCGCGGCGAGATCACCGGCGTGTATGTCATCGACGCCGAGCAGCGCATGGCGCTCCGCCTGGTGCGGCCAGGACGCGAGCGCGCCGATGGCGTCGAGATCCTGGCCGGCCTCGCTGCGGGCGAGCAGATCGCCCGCGACGCCGGGGCGGCGTCCGCGTGGCTGGCGGCGGCACGCCGCGGCAAGGTCAAGCCATGAGCCAGCCGCCGCTTGGCTTTTCCGGGCGCATTGCGCGCCTGTTCCAGGATCATCCGCTGACGCCGATTCTCGCCGTGGCGGCCCTGCTGCTCGGCCTCGCCGCGGCGCTGGTCACCCCGCGCGAGGAGGAGCCGCAAATCGACGTCACCATGGCCAACGTCATCGTGCCGTTCCCCGGAGCGGAAGTGGCCGACGTCGATGCGCTGGTCACCGCGCCACTGGAGCAGGTGCTGGCCGGCATCGACGGCCTCAAGCACGTGTACGCGGTGAGCCAGCCCGGCCTGGCCGTGCTGACGGTCGAGTACCAGGTCGGCGTGCCGCGCGAGTCGGCGCTGGTACGCCTCTACAACCAGGTGTTCCAGCACCGCGACCTGTGGCCGGCGACGCTGGGCGTCGGCGAGCCGCTGGTGCGCGCCATGGGGATCGACGATGTTCCGGTGCTGGCGCTCACGCTGTGGAGCGACGATGCCGGCATCGGCCCGGTCGAGCTGGCCGAGGTCGCGCGCACGCTCGAAGCCGAACTCAAGCACATCCCGGGCACGCGCGATGTCTACACGATAGGCCTTCCCGACCGCGCGCTGCTGGTCGAACCCGATGCCGGCAAGCTGGCCGCGCATGGCCTGTCGTTGCAGGATCTCGAGCGCAGCCTGCGTTCGGCCAATACCGCCCTCGAGGCCGGCAGCCGCGTGGCCGGCAACCGGGAT
>JACDJA010000893.1_pt1 | contig 28887 bp, 26 predicted proteins | sample 7449241 | NCBI WGS metagenome assembly JACDJA01 (sample SAMN14253289, study PRJNA609438) | sludge metagenome | isolation source: initial anaerobic sludge | collected 2018-12-20 | reverse complement strand
GTTCGACGAACAACGTCGTGTCCGGTCGCCTGCAAGCGCGTGAGCCGGTATGCTCTCGCCCGTTGATCCGGTGGGTCGTCGGACGATCGAGCAGAGTGAAGTATACTCCAAACGCACCGTTTTTTCGAGTTTGCCGCCGGGCGCGCGTTATGCCCCTCAATTCCCGGCAAACCTGTGCAAACCTTGACAATACTCATGTTCCTGTAATGACAATTGTCACTAGCGGGTGACATGGGCCGGTCGTATACTATTAACTTAGTTCGGCAGGCCCTCTGCCCGCCGCTGCATGCAACGGGAGACGACGGAGACATGATGAAAGTAGGCCGCGCGTACGTGCTGCTATTCCTGATAGCCCTGACTCTTGTCGTTGCCGCTTGTTCGGGACGTCCCGGCCCCACCGGCCCGCAGGGTCCACCCGGATTGCAAGGTCCGCCCGGCCCCGCCGGGCCACAGGGCGCGGCCGGCGAACGCGGCCCGGCCGGTCAGGATGGTGTCAGCTTCACTCCCGCCGGGTTCGTCGGCTCCGCGGCTTGCGCCAACTGCCATCAGGGGACCTACGATACGTTCGTGCAGAGCGGCCACGCCCGCGCCATGACGCCCGTCGAGGGCCAGGCGCCGCGCTTCCTGCCCACGACCGCGCAGCGAACACCCCCCGAGGGGCTGGCCTGGAGTGACATTGCCTATGTTGTCGGCGGCTTCAACTGGAAGGCGCTCTTTGTCGGCAACGATGGCATGCTCGTCACCGGCGAGGCCGCGCAATTCAATCTGGACAACAATCAACTGGAAGCGGGCAACGAGTACGTCGCCTATCATCCGGGCGAGGAGAAGCCGTTCGACTGCGCCGCGTGTCATGCCACGGGCTATGACAGCCGGGCGACCACCGACGGCATGCCGGGGATGGTCGGCGCGTTCAATCAGCCCGGTGTACAATGCGAAGCCTGTCACGGGCCGGGCAGCCTGCACGTCAACAACCCCCGCTCCTTCGCGCTCAAAGTCTCGCGCGAGGCCCAGGAGTGCCGCGACTGCCACACATCCGGCGATCTGATAGCGGCCGATGGTTTTATCCAGCACACCTCCCACGAGTACGGCGATCTCTTCCCCGGCAAGCACGCGCTCATCGATTGCGTGGATTGCCACGACCCGCATACGGCCGTCGTCTCGCCGCGTGAGGATCATGTGCCCTTTCTTGAGGCGACGTGCGAAGGCTGCCACTTCCGGCAAGCCCAGGTGGAGAAAGTCCACACGCGCATCCGGGTTACCTGTGCCCAATGCCACATGCCGCAACTCATTCAGAATGCCATCGGCGTGCCGGAATCGTTTATGGCCGATATGAAGACCCATCAGGTGGTCATCAACGCCGGGCAAATCAGTCAGTTTGCCGAGGATGGGAGCATCCTGCCGCAGATTGGGCTGGATTATGCCTGTCGCCAATGCCATAACAGCGATCTGGGCATCGGGCCGGCCCTATCGGATGACGTTTTGCTGAACGCCGCCCAGGGGTATCACGAGCCGGAACCGCCGGTCGAAGAGACGGAGCAACCCTGAATACATTTACCTTGAAGTGCGCACCTTCAGGTGCGCCCGGGAGACGGCGCTGAAGCGCCTGACTACAGGGAAAGTATGTGTGACTGGAGAGTAGAGGTGGTATCTCGGTGAGCGAAAGCGGATTGCAACGATCGAGACGGGCCGGGCTGCGCCTGATGGCGCTGGTTCTTGTCGCGTTTCTGGCGACCTTCTCCTTCTTCGCTCGTTCGGAGTCGACACGCGCGGAGCAGGCCGCCGCGCCCGCCATGGCTCGGCCGCTCGCCCTCTCCACCGCCGCTCCCACTTCCCAACCTACCTCCCACCCGCCGACCGATGCATCCTGTCGTTCCTGTCATGGCGACAGCGACGCTGAGGTGGTTTTCCCATCAGGCGAGACAATGTCGGTTCGCGTCGATCCGGCCGCGTTCGACGCCTCGGCCCACGGGGCAGACTCAGGCGTTTTCATCGGTTGTGGCGGGTGTCATGCACCCGCGCGCTATCAGTTCCCCCACCCGCCGACCGACGCGGCCGACCGGCGCGAATATGCCATGCTCCAGTCCGAGTCGTGTGTTCGCTGCCATGCTCCCCATCTGACTGCCCATCCGGGGCCGGAATGGTCGGGCGGCTTCGATCCGGCGGCGTCGGAGTCGGATATGTCGGTGGTCTGCACCGATTGCCACGGCGATCATCACGTGCAGACTGTGGATGCCTGGCAGCAACCGGCGGCCACGACCGTCTGCGCCGACTGTCACATAAACGCCGGCATCGAGCTAACGGACCCGGATGCGTTGAGTCAGCACGTCCAATTCGGTCTGTTTGCCCAGAAGCAACTAAACAACGATTTTTGCATGGGTTGCCACGGCCCACCCAATCGCACGATGACATTCCCGAACGGGGACACCGTATCGATCACCATCGACGGCGACGGGCTGCATGCGTCGGTTCACGGCGCGGACAATAGCTGGCAGGAGTTGGCCTGCACCGACTGCCACCAGGACTACAACTACCCTCACTTACCCCAGCAAGCCGAAACGGCTCGCGACTACACCATTCAACAATCCGATCTATGCGCTCGTTGCCACGAGCCTCAGCACGAAGGGCAACTGTCGAGCTCCCACGCCCAGGCGCTGGCCGAAGGCAACAAGAACGCCGCCACCTGCGTCGACTGCCACAACTCCCATTACACCCCGCCACCCGCCGATCCGCGCTCGCGCATCTCGGAAACATGCCGCCAATGCCATAGCACTATATTCGACGAATACGCCCAAAGCGTGCACGGCGCGGCGCTGTTGGGCGACGAGGACCCGAACGTGCCGACCTGCATCGAATGTCACGGCGTCCATAGCGTCGGCGATCCGACTACCGCCCTGTTCCGCAACCGCTCGCCGGAATTATGCGCTTCGTGCCATGCCGACGAGGAGATGATGTCCCAATACGACATCTCGACCGACGTCTTCGAGACCTATGTAGACGACTTCCACGGCACGACGGTGACGATCTTCCAGTCGAATGATCCCAACACGCCGACCAACAAGGCGGTTTGCTATGACTGCCACGGCGTCCACGACATCCGACGGCCGAACGATCCCGATTCGGGGATCAAGGAGAACCTGTTGGTGACGTGCCAACAATGCCACCCTGACGCGACAACCAACTTCGCTCAGTCGTGGACGGGCCACCATTCGCCATCGCTGGATGAGAACCCGATCATGTTTCTGGTATTGCTGTTCTATGCCATTGTGATCCCTTCAACGGTGGCCTTCCTGGGATTTCTGGTAGGCACCGACATCTATCGCCAGATGCGCGGACGGTAGCGAAAGGCTGAAGCAAATGGACGATATTGTTAACGAACCCGAAGAGATCGGGCCGGAGACGAAAACCGAAGCAGGCAAGACGCCTGTGGCCCAGGCAGACCCTGCGGATCAGGCGACTCCTGTGGCCTCCGAGGTTCCGGCAATACCCGACGCTGTGGAGGGTCCGACCGCCCCGGCAGTGGAAACGACCACCGGCCCTGCGGCCGAGATAGAGTTGCCCCCCAGCGCGGGCCTGGTCCATGAGGCAGGTCCGGCAGTCATGACGCCCCACGGCCCTGAATATCCCCGCTTCAGGCTCATGGCCCGTATCGAGCACATAATGCTGCTGATCAGCTTCACCATCCTTTGCCTGACCGGCCTGCCGCAGAAGTTTCCCTTCTCGCCCATCTCGCAAGGGCTAATCAGCTTTCTGGGCGGCATTGAGACGGTGCGCTACATCCACCGCTGGGCGGCTATCGTGCTCATCTTGGGATCGGTCTACCACCTGCTCACCTCCGCCTATCGCCTGTTCGTCAAGCGCGAGGACATGCGCATGCTGCCCGAACTGAAAGACGGCTACGATCTGCGCGACACGGTGGGCTACAACCTGGGTTTCATCGACGAGCCGCCCAAAATGCACAAGTTCAATTTCGGCGAGAAGTTCGAGTATTGGGCCGTGGTCTGGGGCACGTCTGTGATGATTCTGACCGGCTTCATCCTGTGGAACCCCATCGCCGTGACTCGCATTCTGCCCGGTCAGGTCATCCCCCTGTCACTGGAGGCCCACGGCTGGGAGGCGGTGCTGGCCGCCGTATCTATCGTCATCTGGCATCTCTATAACGTGCTGGTGAAACATCGCAATTTGAGTATGTTCACCGGCACGCTGAGCCACGAGATCATGGAGGAAGAGCACGCGCTGGAGCTGGAGCGATTGGAAGCAGGCGGCGCGCCCTGGAGGGTCGTCCCGCCGAATATTTTGTCGCGACGGCGGCGAATCTATTTCGTCGTCGCGAGTGTCGTCACTGCCCTGGCCCTGGCCCTGGTCATCTGGATGTTCACATTCGAGGACACGGCCATCATCGTGGAGCCGGTAGCGACAAGAGAAGTGTTCGTCCCACTGGCAACCCCTTATCCGTAAGGGTGGGAGCCAGTTCGATACGAGATGCCTGCCCGGACATAGAGCGACGCCCGGACGGCATCATAACTTGGTAAAGAAACTTTAAGGAGGTTTTTTTAATGAGACCCAACAAGCGTCCGCTCATTTATCTGTTGTTGGTGGCTCTTCTATTGCTGGTGGGCTTACTGGCTGCGTGCAGCAACCAGGGCGGCCAAACCGGCGGGGAGAGCCAGGAGACCGGGGCGAGCCAACCCACGGCGGAAACTGAAGCCGTGGCGGGGGCGACGTCCGAGGTCTCTGGAGAAAGTGGTGGAACAGGAGAGGTGACCGAAGTGGAAGTCACCCGCATCGTGGAGGTGCCGGCGGAGTCGGCGCCCTCGGTGGCCATCCCGTTCTATGACGAGTGGGCTGCCTCGCCCCACAATGACACGGAGGGTGAGGCGTTCAATCACTGGAACGAGGATGACCCGGCCGAGGTCCCCACCGACTGCGCCAAGTGCCACAGCACGCCGGGCTATATGGATCATCTGGGCGCCGACGGCAGCACCGCCGGCGTGGTGGATGTGCCCGCGCCCATCGGCACGACGGTGCAGTGTGTCGCCTGCCACAACGAGGTGACCCTCACCAAGACCAGCGTGGTCTTCCCCTCCGGGATCGAGATCACCAACCTGGGCGACGAAGCGCGCTGCATGGAGTGTCACCAGGGCCGCGCTTCCACTGTCTCGGTCGATCAGCGCATCGCCGACGCCGGCCTGACCGACGACCTGGACACAGTCAGCGAGGATATGGGCTTCACCAACATCCACTACTATGCCGCCGCCGCCACCCAATATGGGACACTGGCCAAGGGCGGGTATGAGTATGCGGGCCAGCCCTACGATGCGAAGTTCGACCATGTGCCCAGCTTCAATTCGTGCATCGAGTGCCACGACATGCACACGCTCGAGCTAAATCTGGAGCAGTGCCAGGCGTGCCACACCGACGTGGAGACGGCCGAAGATCTGGTCAACATCCGCATGGCCGGTTCGCTTGTCGACTACGACGGCGACGGCGATATGGAAGAGGGCGTCTACTACGAGATCGAAGGGTTACGCAATCTGCTCTTCGGGGCGATGCAAGCTTACTCAACCGAAGTCAGCGGCAAGACTATCGCCTACAATTCGCTAGCCTACCCTTATTTCTTCGTCGACACCGATGCCGACGGGACGCTGAGCGAAGCCGAGGCAGTCTACGACAATGCGTTCAACGCATGGACGGCCCGGTTGGCCAAAGCCGCGTATAACTATCAGGTCTCGCAAAAGGACCCCGGTCTTCATGCCCACGGCGGCAAGTACATCATCCAGTTGCTGTACGATTCGATCACCGACCTGAACACGGCCATCGACACGCCGATAGACATGGCGGCCGCGAATCGAATCGACCACGGCCACTTCGCCGGTTCCGAGGAAGCATTCCGCCATTGGGACGCCGACGGCGCCGTTCCCGGCTCCTGCGCCAAGTGCCACTCGGCCACCGGTCAGCCGGAGTTCATTGCCGAGGGCGTGGTGACCAGTCAACCGCCAAGCAACGGCCTCAACTGCGGCACTTGCCACAACGACGTCCAGAACTTCACGCTCTACGAAGTCCCGGCAGTCCGTTTCCCCAGTGGGGCGACGGTGTCGTTCGGTGAGCGCGACTCGGCGGCCAATATGTGCCTCAACTGCCATCAGGGCCGCGAGTCAACCGTCAGCGTGAACCGCCTCATCGGTGATTTGCCGGATGATGAAGTCAGCGAAGACCTGCGCTTCCTCAATATCCACTACTTCGCCGCCGGGGCGACGCTGTTCGGCACGGACGTGAAGGGCGCCTATGAGTTCGAGGGTCGGGAGTACACCGGATTCAACGAACACGTCGGCACTTTCAACTCCTGCACCGAGTGCCACGACACCCACGCGCTTCAGATCGTCATTGAAGACTGCGGCGAATGCCACGAGGGCGCGGACTCGCTGGAGGGTCTGCGCACCATCCGCATGACCGACGTCGACTACGACGGCGACGGCGACGTGACCGAAGGCGTCTATGGTGAGATCGACACCATGCGCGAGAAGTTATACGCCGCCATCCAGGCGTACGCCCTCGCAGTGACGGGCACGCCAATCATCTACGATGCGCATGCCTATCCGTACTGGTTCGCCGATACGGACGGCAACGGCCGCATCAATGACGAAGAAGGCGGATTTGCCACCTGGACGCCCAACCTGTTGCGTGCGGCCTATAACTACCAGGATTCCCAGAAAGATCCCGGTGGTTTTGCCCACAACTCGTCCTACGTCCTGCAAATCCTGTACGATTCCATCCAGGCTGTAGACGGCGACCTGACGGGTGCGACCCGCGCCGAAGTGCGGACGTTCGATAACTAGTTTTTAGCAGGGTTGAGCTTCGGCTCGCCCGCGTACTTGGCGACTGAAAAGGGCCGGGCCTCGCGAGGGGTCCGGCCTTTTTCGTCCGCCGGAGCCTGGGAACGAAAAAGGACGACCTTCCGGCATGGAAGGTCGTCCTTTTGTGTTGGCTTGTTTGTTTGCTTCGGGCGGTCGGGCGGCCTTGTTCCGGCCGCGTCGCTAGTGGGCGATCTTGGTTTCGGGCGGTTCCGGCGTTTCCGACGTCTTTTCCTTCTGCGCGTGGTGATGCACCAGGCGAGCAATGACGAAGACGATCAGGAGCGGGATGGCGAACCGCAGGACGAAGAAAATGATCTCGACTAGTATGGCTTGGAACTCGTTCATGGCTTTCCTCTTTAACCGGTTGCCCTTTCCGGGAATAGCTCTGACTGATTGTTGCGGGAATGATTCTCCGCTTACCCTCAGCATACGCGATCCGGGCCTTGCGCGTAAATCGGGCGAAGACGCCATTCTTTTGTGGCCCGATCACCCCATTGAACGGTCGGCGAGCGCCCCAAATCCGCTCCTGGCGCCCTAAACCCCGACGATACGGCCGTATATCGGCCGGAAATGCACTCGCGCCCTTTGCGGCGGCTTTTTCGCGCGCGATCTCGCCCCATTCGGAGCGGAGACATGGGGAATTTCCCCATGCCGCCCGCGGCCGAAAATTGGGTGAATGCCCGATTTACCCGCCCCCGTCCCTCCTTATATACTGCCTGTAGTTGCTCAAACTATTGAACATCCGCCCGGCTCCCCAGGCCGGCAACGGAGGAGGATTTGAAATCGGATGAACACGCGAAAGAACAAACGGATTATCGGCGGCGCGCTGCTGGGCGCGCTGTTGGTGATCCTGGCGTTCGCGGCCATTCCCACGGCCGAAGCCGGCCCCCTTCGGCAGGACCCCACGCCGATGCCCAACGACCAGGAATGCGTCGGCTGTCATGAGGGGCTTCGCGGTTATTGGGACCAGAGCGCCCACGGCTATGCGCTCGTCGATCCCATCTTCCAGAAGGCATGGACGGAACAAGGCAGCCCCCCGGAATGTCTGACCTGCCATACGACCGGCTTTGACCCCGAGAGCGGCTCCTTCACCGAAGGCGGCGTGGGCTGCTTGTCCTGCCATTCGCCCGTCCCGGCCAACCACCCCGACGCCTACATGCCGACCGACGTATCGTCACGGTTGTGCGGTGATTGCCATCTGGACACCTTTTCGGAATGGGAGATTAGCGAGCACGGGCAACAGGGCATGACCTGTAACCAGTGCCACAACCCGCACACGGCCGAACTGCGAGTCGAAAGTTCCCAGGAACTGTGCAATAGTTGCCACAATACCGAGGGTCACTACTACTCCTTCACCGGCCACGCCCGCGAGGGGTTGCTGTGCACCGATTGCCATCTTCGGGTCAACGACTCGCCGGACGCCGGCACAATGGGTCACGGCGAACGCGAGCACACTTTCAAGGTAGATCTGAAGTCGTGTAACGATTGCCATCTGGGCGATATGCACGCCGAGGCCGACGAGACGATGGCCAACGCCAGCGTCAAGCCGCAAACGGATGTCTCATGCTATCCGACTGAGTCGATCGCCGCGACGCCCGAATTCGTGCCCGCCCGGCAGAGTGTGACTGCCTACGTCAGCCCGACTCCCACCGGTCCCGGCCCACTCGTCTACGTCCTGCCGGCCGGCTTCGGCCTGGTGTTCGGCACAATGCTGGCCCCGTGGATTCAAAAGCTATCGAAACGCCGCCGCGACAAGGAAGGCGAGAAATCATGACAGCGAAGCTCGATCGCCGCAACTTTCTAAAGCTGGGCATTGCCGCCACGGCCACCGCTGCCGCCGGCGTGGGCCTGGGCGAGCTTGGCCTTATCCCTCTGAAGATGGCCGCGCCGTCGGCAGCGGCCAGGGGCGAAAAGCCGGAGAACCCGCCGCACCGCTGGGTCATGGTCATCGACCAGTCCAAATGCGTGGGCTGCGACCTGTGCCTGGCGGCCTGTCACGCCTACAACGACACGCCGCCCAATATCTCGTGGTCGCGCGTTGAGGAAGTCAGGCCGTTGGAAGACGGCCAACGGGTCTTCCGCCCCGTGCCGTGCCAGCACTGCCAGGAAGCGCCGTGCGTCGATGTATGCCCCGTCGGCGCGACCTATCATCGTCACGACGGCCTGGTGATGATGGACTATGACAAGTGCATCGGCTGTCGCTATTGCCAGCTTTCCTGTCCCTATGGCGCGCGCTTTTTCAATTGGGAAGCGTTCACCGGCCCGAACCCCGACGTGCCCGCCGCCGGCACTCCCGAAGTGGGGCGACGGCCGCGCGGCGTGGTCGAGAAATGCACCTTCTGCGTGCATCGCATTGATCGCGGCATGGCTGTCGGGCTGACACCCGGCATCGATCCCGACGCGACGCCCGCCTGCGTGGTTGCCTGCACCTATGGGGCGCGTCTCTTTGGTGACCTGAACGACCCCGATTCGCCGGTCAGCGTGGCGCTGCGCAATAACCCCGATGCCTACCGGCTGCGTGAAGAGCTGGGCACCGAACCGCGGGTCTTCTATCTGCCGGCCAAACCGAAGGAGGAAAGCGCGTCATGAAACAGCGCGCCACGGAGTTGGTCCACGAGTACGTCCTGCCCGCCTCGCGCGAGCCGGTTGTCCGCTGGATGGCCTTTCTGAGCGTCTTTATCGTCGCCGGCGTCGGCGCGGCGCTGGTGGTCTTCATCAAGGGCCTGGGCGTCACCAATCTGACGGACCTTGTCCCCTGGGGTTTGTGGATTTCCATCGACCTGTCGGCCATTGCTCTGGCCGCGGGCGCGTTCAGCGTTTCGGCCATCGCTTATCTGCTGCGCAAGAAGGAGTTGCAGCCGGTGGCCAAGACGGCCGTCTACGTCGGTTTCATCGGCTACAGCATGGCCATGATGATGCTCCTGCTCGACATTGGCCGGCCCGACCGCTTCTGGCACGGCTTCGTCTTCTGGAACATCCACTCGCCGCTATGGGAAGTGACGATGTGCGTCGGCCTCTATTTCAGCGTCCTGATGATGGAAGTGATCCCGATCATCGGCCACTGGGAGCCGGTGGAGCATCGTTTCCCGCGCATTTCGGCCCGGATGGTCGGCCTGCATCGAATCACGCCCGTTCTGGCGCTGATCGGGCTTTGCCTCTCCACGCTCCATCAGTCATCGCTGGGCCTGACCTATGGCAAGCTCGTGGCCCGACCGATCTGGTATCGCCCCTGGCCGATGGCGATCATGTTCTACGTGTCGGCCATCATCGGCGGCATCGCCCTGGTGACGTTCATCTCCCTTTTCTCGGCCAAACTGACGCCACAGGCGAAGATCAACAAGCGCGTGCTCGACAAGATGGCCCACGGCGTTGGCTGGGCGGTGCTCTTGCTGTTGGCGTTGCGCTGGTGGGACCTGATGGGCATGCCCGCCGCCTATGTGCCGGGCAAGACCGAGGCGCTGCATATCCTGACGCGCGGCCGCCTGGCCTTCAATTTCTGGTGGCTGGAGATCATCCTGGGGATGGTTGTGCCGGCCATCATCCTGCTAATTCCGCAATTCCGCCGCAACGAACGTTTGCGAATGGTCGCCCTGGCGCTGGTCGCCGTCGGCGTTGTGGCTTTTCGCTGGAACACCAACCTGGTCGGCCAACTGGTCGTCTTCGGTACGGTTCCGGGGAGTGATGTACCTTTATTCACTCATTACACGCCATCACTTGTTGAGATTCTGACGGGAGCCGGGGTGATTGCCTACGGCCTGCTGGCGGTCACCTTCGGCGTCAGGTATCTCCACGTGATTGACCATGGAGAAGTGGTGGAAGCGCCCGCTGAAGCCTCTGTGCCCGCCGCCATGGTACCCTCCTCCTCCCGTTGAGCAACTCAGGAAAAGGGTGGGCTAAGAAAGCGCCGCAGCGGGCAACCGTTGCGGCGCTTTTGATTTCCGACCACGACCCACGGCCCACGCTCTGACCTCGTCCGTCGTCTGTGATCCGTCTATGCGCTATAATCCAACCAATGTCAACCCTGGAAGATTTACTCGATAATCTCGACGCCGCCCGCGAACGCACGCTCATGGCGTTGGAGACTCTGCCCGACGAGGCGCTGGTCGCGCCGGGCGTCATCGGCCGCTGGTCGGTCGCCGATCTGTTGAGCATCCTGACCGCCTGGGACGCCGAGGTCGTCACCGGCCTACTCCGTCTGCAGCAGGGCAAGGCCCCGGAGAAGCTGCTGGTCGCCCTCGCCAATCCCGACCTGTACAACGCTGCCCGCTATCAGGACGCCCAGGGGCGCGGTCTGGATGTGATCTTCGAGGATTTCCAGGGCGCGCGGCTGCATCTGGAAGAATGGCTGGGCGAGCTTTCCGAGCGCGCGCTGACCGATTCGCGCCACTACAAGGCGCTGAACGGCCAATCGCTGGCTCGCCTTGTCGCCCGCGCCACCTACGAACACGAGGCGCGCTACCTGCCGTTCCTGACGACCTACGCCGACCGTTGGGAACCGGAGGAGGCGTTCGATGAGCCGGACGCGGCCCCGGAGAACGTGGTCGCCCTGGCCCACATTGGTCTGATCGAGGAGGCCTACCCCGATGGCCTGCCGTCCGCAAACGGCAACGGTCTGGAGGGAGATGATGACGATGACGAATTCGACGACGTCTGAGCCGGCATCGGTGGTCGAGGCCTATGCCGCCGCCCACAAGTCGGCCGTGCTGGTCGACCACGCCGGGCGAGGCATGCTCCACCTGACGGGCGCGACCCGCCTGGACCTGATCAACCGCATGTCGACGCAGGCGGTGAACAGCCTGGGGAGCGGCGAGGGGGCGGCGACTGTGTTGACAACCGACATCGGCCGCATTATCGACCGCGTCATCCTCTATGCCACAAGCGACGGCGTCTACGTGCTGACCGGCGAGGGTCACGCCCAGGCGCTGACCCGCTACTTCATGCGCAATATCTTCTTCAACGACGACGCGCGGGTAAATGACATTACCGGCGAGACGATCGTCTTTGGCATCTACGGCCTGCGCGCAGGCGAAACGGCGGCCGCACTCGGGTTCACCGGCGCGACCGATATCCCGCTTCACCATTGGCGACAGGCCGAGATCGGCGGCGCGACCGCCTATCTGCATCGCACCGACCCGGTGGCGGGCGACGGCTACTTCGTGACTGCCGGCGCGGCCGATCGGGAGGTCGTGCGCGGCGTGCTATTGGCCACAGGTTTGACGCCTATCGACGGGGCCGCTTATGATTATTTGCGCATTGAGTCCGGGCTGCCCCGCTTCGGCCGCGAGCTGACGCTCGACTACATCCCGCTGGAAGCCGGGCTGTGGGCCGACGTATCATTCAGCAAGGGCTGCTACGTGGGCCAGGAGATCATCGCCCGCATGGAAAGCCGGGGCAAGCTGGCCAAGCGGCTGGTGCGGCTGCGGCCGGGCGCTTCCGTCGAGCAGGGCGCGGAGATAAGCGCGGGGGGCCGCGTTGTGGGGTCGATCACCTCGGCCGCCGGCGGCCCCGCCGGGCCGGTCGCGCTGGGCTACGTCAAGACGCCGGTGTTGGCCGAAGGCGCCGCTCTCACGGCCGGGGGGATTGCAATAGTAGTGGCCGAGTAGGAGGGGTTCGGGGGGCCGATGGCCGAGTTTTTCGAGCGCAATCTTGTCGTCATCTACTTTTTCTACGGCCTGGCATTCTTCAGCATGGGGTTGGCGATCTGGCTGGCCTCGTCTCGTTTCCGCTCGTCGGAGTTCCGGCTGGCCGGAGCGCTGCTCTTCCTGGCTGCGTTTGGCATCGTCCACGGCCTGCAAGAGTGGTTTGACATGTTTCGGTTATTGGACGCGCAGGGCGGCACCCATATACCCGGCTGGCTGCTGCTGCATGAGGTGCACTTAACCCATCTGGTTCTATCCTTCCTGTTGCTGGTGTTCTTTGGTATCAAGCTGCTTTTTGCCAACCGGCGCGCCGGCGACGACGGCGATCGCTTTGCTCTGGTGGGGGCCGGGGCGTTTCTCCTGCTCTGGGTGGCCAGCACCGGTTTGACCTGGCTGGTCTACCGGCCGGAACGATTGGTTATGATCAACGCCGCCGACGTATTGGCCCGCTACACGCTGGGCATTACCGGCTCGGTCATTGCCGCCTGGGCCATCTGGCTGGAGCAACGGAACTTCGCCCGGCGAGGGATGGCCCGCTTCGGCCGCACTTTGCTTGGCGCGGCTTTGGCCCTCCTGCTGTATGGGATCATTGGGCAGCTGTTCGTCCAGCCGAGCTTTATCTTTCCGTCAACCGTCATCAATTCAGAGCTTTTCCTGAGCCTGTTTGGCTTTCCCATCCAGCTCTGGCGCGCCATTCTGGCTATCCTGATGGCTCTCTTTATCATTCGCGCGCTGAATATCTTCGAGATCGAAAACGAACAACGCCTGGCCGAGGCGATGGAGCAACGGGCCGCTGCGCAACAGGAGGCTTTGCGCGTGCAACAGGAGGCCTTGCTCGTGCAACAGGAGGCCTTGCTCGTGCAACAGCGCGCGCGGGCTGAGACGGAACAGCTGAATCACCAGTTACAAGAGGCGGTGCGGGACCTGGGCCTGCTGTTCAATGTCTCGCGCCGCGTCGCCGGCACGCTCGATCGGGCCGCCCTGCTGGAGGGCGCGGCGCCGCTGGTGGTGGAACTGCTGCCGCAGGTGAACGCCGGCATGCTGGCGTTGCGGCGAGAACCGGACCGGCCGCTGGAGGTCGTCTCCGTCGTCGAATGCAACGACCCGGCCGCGCCGGTGGCCGAACGGAAAGAACAGGGCCTGCGCCTGGCCGAGTTCACCGCGACCACGGGCCGACCCTCATGGATGGTCGATTGCGACGTCGAGCCGCTGGACGACTCGCTTCCCATGCTCGAGACCGGATCGCCTGCTCCCGATCCCTTGGCAAGCGCGCCCACGCCTGCAGGCGATCCGCCTGCGGGCGGCCATACCATGGCCATGCCCATCACCGCGCGCGGGCAAGTGATCGGCAGCCTTGTCTTCTGCACGCTCTATGAAGCCGTGCCGTTTTCGCTCCACGACGTGGCCCTGGCGCGCGCCGTGGCCGACCAGTTGAGCGTTGCCATCGACAACGCGACGCTCTACGACGAGGTAGAGCAAAGCGGCAAGCTGCGCGGCGAGCTGCTGCATCGCATTGTGTCGGCCCAGGAAGCGGAGCGGCAGCGTATCGCCCGCGAGCTTCACGACGGCACCGGCCAGACGCTGACCGCGCTGGGATTGGGGCTGGCCGCCGCCGCCGACCGCCTGGACAGCGATCCGGCGGCCGTGCGCCGCCAGTTGGCGGATATGAAGCAAATGAACGCCCAGGTCTTGCAGGAAGTCCACAACGTCATCGCCGACCTGCGGCCGTCGATCCTCGACAACCTGGGGCTTGTGCCCGCCCTGCGTGGCCACGTCAGTGTCTTCGAATCGCGCACCGGCATCCAGACCCAGCTGGTCGTCCGGGGCAAGGCCACGCGCCTGAAGCCGGAAGTGGAGACGACTATCTTCCGCATCGCCCAGGAGTCGCTGACCAATGTGATGCGCCACGCGGCGGCGCGCAGCGTGCTGGTCCAGGTGGTCTTCGGCGACGACGGCGTGGATCTTTCCGTCCACGACGACGGACAGGGCTTTGACGTGACACGGGCGCTGGCCGGAGACGGCGGGCGGGCGGCCTGGGGGCTGCTCGGCATCCAGGAGCGGGCTTCGCTCGTCGGCGGCGCGGCCGAGCTGCTTTCCACGCCCGGTCAGGGCACAACGGTGAGCGTGTCGATCCCCAACCCATTCAAAGAGGTGGACAATGGCTAACGAAATCCGGTTGTTGCTGGCCGATGATCACGCCGTGGTGCGATCGGGGTTGCGCTTGTTGCTGGAAGCCCAGCCGGATATGGCGATCGTCGGCGAGGTGGAGAACGGCGCGGACGCCATTCGTCGCACGGCCGAATTGCGCCCCAACGTGGTGTTGATGGACATTGAAATGCCGGGTATGAACGGCATCGAGGCCACGCGCCGCATCAAGGCGGAGAGCGCCAAAACGGCCGTTCTGGCTCTCACCATGTATGAAGATGACCAATACTTCTTCGAGATGCTGCGCGCCGGGGCATCGGGCTACGTGCCCAAGCGCGCCGCGCCGGACGAGCTTGTGTCGGCCATCCGGGCCGTGAGCCGCGGCGAGGTTTTTCTCTACCCTTCGCTGGCCGGGCGACTGGTGCAAGATTATTTGCAGCGGCGCGATCTGGAGGCACAGGAGCCGACGGTCGACGAGCTGACACCGCGCGAGCAGGAGGTGTTGACGCTCATTGCCCAGGGGCTGAGCAACACCGAGATCGGCGAGCAACTGGTGATCAGCGCCAAGACGGTCGATCGCCACCGCGAGAATATCATGCGCAAGCTGAATCTCCATAACCGGGTTGATTTGGTCAAATACGCGCTGCGGAAAGGGTTGATCGATTTGGAGGAGTGAGGCAGTGGCCGGTGGGTCAGTGGTCAGTAGTCAGTGGGTTAGTCTTGCCCTGCATAACTCGTCATTCGTCATTCGTCACTCGTAACTTCCTTGGGTCGTTTCCCCCATCTGAAAATACAGCATCTCCCCAATAGACACACACGCTCACAGGGTTGTATCCTACAGTCAGGAGTCGTAGAGGCTCCGTCAAGGATTGGGTGAAATGAATGAGTTCCAGGCCACGACGGTGGTGGTCGCACTCTTCGCGTTGCGTTGCATTGCGCCGTTATTGCTGATGCTGGTCATCGGTTACGGCATGAAGCGGCTGGTTGCCCATTGGGAGCGGGAGGACGCGGCCGCCGGGATGCAGACGCCGGTCGGTGGGTCAGCGAGTCGGTAGGTCAGTGGTCAGTGCTGCACCCTTGCGTTAACCTTTTTGCGGCGGTCGGCGGTCGGCGGTCGGCGGTCGGCCCACGTCCATTTTCGTGACATCCGTCACACCTCACAGGTGACAATCGGCTCTGGGCATTCACCCCCGATTGCCTATAATTTCAAAGGTACAAGCTTTTTGACGCAGCAGCCAAGCGCCTTTCGTTTGACATTTGGTTAGATTGCTGCCCGAACAGAGCATCATACGGTATAATCTGCTGAAGGTTGAACTTTGCAGGCCAATCGATTATTACCTATGGACATAAATAACGCTCACCCTGTTCATGATCAAGACAATAGCGCGGGCACGGCGCCCGGAGACTCCCAGGAGATCAACTGGGTGGTCATCGAGAAGACGGCAGGTATCACCGTGGCCGAAATCATCGCCGGGCGCTTGCAGTCCGAGGGCATCCCGGCTCGCGCCTGGCAAGAAGGCGCGGGCGAGGCCCTGGGCCTGATCGTCGGCTTGCTCGGTACGGGACACGTAGTGGTGCCCGAAGAGTACGCCGACCGGGCGCGCGCCATCCTGGAGGCCGACGCAGCCGCCATGGAGATGGAAGAAGAGGAGTAATCACTCGACAGCGAAGGAGAAAAAGATGTCGGATATTCCCTGGCAAAATAATGACGAGTCCGTCGTTCTGGGGAAGCCCCGTCGCAATCGCCTGATGTTCGCCGCCGCCGGCGCTCTGTTGATTGCCGCCGTGGTCTTCCTTGTCGTCAACGCCATGAGCGGCAACACCCAGCTCTACAAGACCGTCGACGAATTTTACGCGGAACAGGATCGGCTGGTTGGCCGGGACTTGCGCGTTGCCGGGTGGGTCATCGGCGATACGATTCAGTACACGCAGATCGACGCCCACAACTCCCGGCTGGAGTTCGATATTGTCGACGATCTGAACAATCCGGGCCAACGACTTCACGTGGTCGCCTTCAATGAGCCGAAGCCCGACTTGCTGCAGAACGAGGCCCAGGCGCTGGTCGAAGGTTCGGCCGACGCCAATGGCGTGTTCACCGCCAACCCGGGCGGGCTGCTGCTCAAGTGCCCGACCCGCTACGAGGAAATGGACCCGGCCGGGCATCCCGCCGGCGTTCCGACCTCATAGTCGGCGGCCTGATTATCGGGGCATTTTATGGCGGGCCACGAACGCGACAACGCGTCTCAGGCCCGTCTTGCTTTCAGGTTGAAATTGCATGATCGCTGATATTGGCTTTCTCACGCTGCTGCTCGCCTTCCTGTGTGCAGTTTATGGAGTCGTCGCCGCGGCCTATGGGGCGCGAAAAAACGATGACCGCTGGGTGCGCAGCGCGCGCAACGCCATCGTTCTGACGTTTCCTCTGTTGTTGTTGGCTGCCGGGCTGGTCATCACCGCGCTGGTGACCGGCGATTTCTCCATCGCCTACGTGTCCCACGTGAGCAGCCGGGGTATGCCCACCTACTTGAAGGTGACGGCGCTCTGGGGCGGCCAGGCCGGCTCCCTGCTTTTCTGGAACCTGCTGCTGTCGGCCTTCACGGCCGCGGCCATGCTGAGCAAGTGGCGCGAGCAGAAAGAGCTGATGCCCTACGTGATCATCGTCAGCGGCATGACCCAGGTCTTTTTCCTGCTCATCTCAACATTCATTGAGGATCCCTTCACCCGCAACGCAGTCATTCCACCCGACGGCCAGGGCCTCAACCCGCTGTTGCGCCATCCGGGCATGATCATCCATCCGCCGATGCTCTATCTGGGTTTCGTCGGCTTCACCATTCCCTATGCCTTCGCCATGGCCGCCCTCATGTCGAACCAGATGGGCGACAACTGGATCCACACCACCCGCCGCTGGACACTGGTGGCGTGGCTCTTTCTCGGGTTAGGGCTGATCCTCGGCGGCCGCTGGGCCTACGACGTGCTGGGCTGGGGCGGCTACTGGGGCTGGGACCCGGTGGAGAATGCCTCACTGATGCCCTGGTTGGCCGGCACAGCCTTCCTGCACTCGGTCATGATCCAGGAAAAGATGCGCATGTTCAAGATGTGGAACATGTTCCTCATCGTGCTGACCTACTGCCTGGTCATCCTGGGCACGTTCATCGTCCGCAGCGGCGTCATCTCGTCCGTCCATGCCTTTGCCCAATCGGCCATCGGCCCGTTCTTTTTCGGCTTCATCGTGATCATGTTTATCTTCTCGGCCTACTGGATCACGAAGCGACGCGACAGCCTGCGGTCGGAGAACCAACTGGTTTCCTATCTGTCGCGCGAGGCGGCCTTTCTCTACAACAACTTCCTGATTCTCGCCATTTTGGCGGTGGTGTTCCTGTTCACCTATTACCCTATCTTCTCCGAACTGTTCACCGGGGAGAAGGGCTTTGTCGGGCCGCCCGTCTATGAGCGAGCGCTGGCGCCGTTGTTCGCCGCGCTGGTGCTGCTGATGGGCGTTGCGCCGCTGACCATGTGGTATCGCACCAGCATCCAGCGCCTCGGCCGCGCCATATTGTGGCCGGCCGCCGCCGCGACAATCTTCGTCGTCGTGCTGTTCGTGCTGGGTGTCCGCCTGTGGCCTGCGCTGCTCGGCTTCTGGCTGGTGATTTTCTCGGCCATCCTGACGATCATGGAATTCGTCAAGGGCACGCGGGCGCGCATGGGCAAGGGTGAATCGGCCTGGACGGCCTTCTGGGCCTTGACGGCGCGCAACCGGCGGCGCTACGGCGGCTACTGGATCCACATGGGCGTGTTGATCATGGCCTTTGGCATTGTCGCCGACGGCATTTATCAAACGGAGACGCAGATTCGCCTGACGGCGGGTGAAAGTATTACCCTGGGCGATTTCGAGATGCGGTTCAACAGCGTCAGCCGCTTCCCCGGGGCCGACGACCTGCTCATCACCGAGGCCGACGTTGATCTCTATAAAAACGGCGAATTCGTCCGCAAGTTGACGCCGCAGATCGAACTATACCAGCGCACGGGCCAGCCGATGACTATCCCGTCTGCCCGCTCGACCATCACCGAGGACTTCTACGTCATCCTCGTCAATTGGGAACCGACCAGCGCCGACGCGGCGACGTTCCGCATCTTCCTGAACCCGCTCATCAACTGGGTTTGGGCGGGCGGCATCATCTTCGTGATCGGCACGCTCATTGCCGCCTGGCCGGATCGGGAGAAAGCCCCGGCCCGGGCGCGCAAGCCGGCGTTAGCAGGAGCGGGAGATTGACAGACGACCGCCGACTGCTGACCTCTGCAAAACGGTAATCAGTAGGTCAGTGGGTCAGTTTGGCGCCCTCGGCGGTCACATTAGGAATTATGATGTCTGCTAACAAGCTGCTTAAACTGATATTCCTGGTCCTGCTGCTGGCTTTGTTGCCGGCTGTCGTCCACGCGCAGGATGACATCATCACCGACGACGAGGTAAACGCCGTCGCCAAGGACGTCTACTGCCCGGTATGTGAGAGCACGCCGCTGGATGTCTGCCCGACGGCGGCCTGCGCCGACTGGCGCGAGCTAATTCGCACCAAGCTGGCCGAGGGGCAGTCGCGCGACGACATCCTGGAGTATTTCGCCCGGCAATATGGCGACGGCGTCCTGTCGAACCCGCCGCGCCGCGGGGCCAGCCTGATCGTCCTGTGGATATTGCCCGTGCTGGGCGTGTTGCTGGGTCTGTTGCTCTTCAGCAGGCTGTTGCGGAGCATGCGCAAGACTGCGCCGGAAGCGCCCGCCGCGCCCGTCTCGCGGCCGAAGGCGGTCACCGGTGATCCGGTACTCGATGAGTATATTGCTCGCATTGAGAAAGAGGTCGGCGAGTAATCTGGGATTCTTTGGATATTAACCATTATGGATGAAACGGTACAATCCACACCCACCCCGGCCGAGGAAGCGCCGCGCCGGCCTTTCCGCTGGTCGATGATCGCGCTGTGGGTGGCGGTGATCGGCATCCTGGCCGTCCTGGCCTGGGGGCTGATCAACACCAACGCCACGCGGCCCGAAGTCGGCCAGACCGCGCCCGACTTCGACGTTGAGTTTTTCGACGGCTACGGTTGGGAAAATCGCAGCGTGGCCAATCTGGCCGAGATGCGCGGCCGGCCGGTGGTGCTCAACTTCTGGGCATCCTGGTGCGTCGAATGTCGCTATGAGACTGATGTGCTGGAGCAAGCCTGGCGGCAGTACCGCGACGATGGCGTGGTCTTCCTCGGCGTGGCCTATGCCGACGTAGAACCAAACTCCATCGCCTATATGGAGGAGTTCGGCGTCACCTTTCCCCACGCGCCCGACCTGGGTACCGACATCTCGCAGGAATATGAGATCACCGGCGTGCCGGAGACATTCTTCATCGACCGGAACGGCGTGATTCGCCACGTCCAGATCGGGCCGGTCAGCCAACAGATGCTGGACGAATTGATGCCGCAATTGTTGGCGGAGTAATCGGGAGCGATGCCGTGAGTTCATTTCTGGCCGGGTTGACGTTAGGTTCCATATTGCTGGGCGCGGCGCTGGTAATCCTCGTCCTGCTCTTTCTGGCGCGGCCGTTTGCCGCGGCTGAGGATGAAGAAGAGCGTATCGACCGCGAGACGATCGACGCGCTGCTGTTGCGCAAGGAGTCGCTTCTGCGCGACATCCGCGATCTGGACAACGATTACGAGTCCGCCAAGGTTGCGCCCGAACTTTACCAGCAGGTTCGGCCGCGCATGGTGAAACAGGCGGCCCTTATCATGAAGCAACTCGATGAAGCGGGCTACGTGACGCAGGCGGCCGCGCCGGCCGGCGAGCTGTCGCCCGACCTGGACGCGCAAATCGAAGCCGCCGTCCGCCGCGTCCGCTCGCCGGAACAGATCGACGAGCAGATTGAGGCGGCCGTGAAGCGGGCGCGCGTCCAACCCGCTGCCTCGACCGCTCCAGCGGTCAACGGCGTCACCCGTTTCTGCCCGCAATGCGGCCGGCGGGTTGAACCCGACGATCATTTCTGCCCGAAGTGCGGGCATAACCTCCTTCAGGACAGCCGGCCGGCGCAGGCCGCTCGTGTCTGATCAACTGTGTCGTTTCAGCCTATGAATCATACCTCATCTCCGGCCTCCAGCGGCCGCGCGCTGCTCACGATGGTGCTTGTGGCCGTCGTTGTCATCACCACCCTGCTTCTGCTCGTGCCGGGAGGCGCGGCCCAGGAACCCGTCTTGCCGGCCACGCCGCCCGAGGCGCTGCCGGGCCTGGATCTATATGCCGAACGCTGCGCCAATTGTCACGGCGACACAGGCCAGGGCGACGGCGTGATGATCCAGCAGGCGGGTCAACCCGCCCCCATGCCCTTCGACGCTGCCTATATCCGCGCCGCCATGCCCTCGGTGATGTTCCAGCAGATCACCAACGGCGAGGCGGCCGTCGGCATGCCGCCGTTTGGCCCGGCCAGCAGCAACCCCATCGACGAAACCGGGCGATGGAATCTGGTGGCCGCCGTCTATAGTCTGGCGACACCGGCAGAGGACGTGACGGTCGGCCGGGCCGTCTACGAAGCCAACTGCGCCGCCTGCCACGGCGACGCGGGCGCGGGCGACGGCCCCGACGCGGCGACCACCGAGCCGCCGGCACCTGCCCTGACCGACATCACGTACTGGTTCAACCGCAGCAACGACACGGTCTTCGAGGAGTTGGCCCCCGGCGCAATCCCGGCCCACACGTATGATGTGGCCGAAGCGGATCTGCAACGCGCGGTTGACTTCGCCCGGACATTTAGCTATGACTACATCGATCCGGCCGTGCTGAATGCTCCAATTCCCGCGGGCACCATCTTCGGCATCGTGAGCAACGGTACCACCGGCGAGAAGATGAGCGAAGCGGAAGTGTCCTTGCGCGCCTTCACGCCCGAATTTGAGGAGACGCTGACGCTGACGACGACGGCCGACATCAACGGCAACTTCCGCTTTGACGTGACCGAGGCGCCGCCGGACTGGATTTACATTGCCGGCTCGTCGTTTGAGGGTCTGAACTTTAGCAGCGGCGCCAACCAGCTCGATCGCGCCAACCCGGTTCTGGAGATGCCGATCACCGTCTATGGCCAGACAAGCGACCCCACAGGCATCAGCGTGGCCCAGATTCACATCGTCTTTGAGTTCACCGAAGATCGGGTGCAGGTGAACCAGCTCTACATTGTTAACAATGCGCATGACGCCGTCTTTGTCGGCACGACCGGCGACCCCGCGCAGGGCGTGGTGGAAGTGGCTGTGCCCGAGGGCGCGGAAAGCCTGATGTTCCAGCGCTCGTTTGGCTCGATGGACTCTTTCCTGCCGGCCAATGACTTCGTGCAGACGGATCGCGGCTGGGCCGACCCGTTGCCGCTGCGGCCGGGTGAGGGTGCGTTGACGCTGCTGGTGCGCTACGAACTGCCCTACACCAGCGGTATGACCATCGCCCACCCAATCTTCTACGAGACGGCAACCAGCACCATTATCCTGCCCGACGTTGGCGTGTCGGTGACCAACAATCCCTGGGTCGAGCAGCCGCCGCAATCCTTCGGTCAGGGTGAGACGTTCCTGAACTACAGCGGGCCGGGCGTGCCCGCCGGGGAAACGATCACCGTCGTGCTGGAGGGTCGTCCGCGCGTCGTCACGGATGCCACGGGCACGGCCGTTGCCACTCGTGACCAGACGACAGAATTGGTCATTGGCGGCGCGGCGTTGCTGCTGGCGGCCGTGGGCGGCGCTTTCCTCTGGCGCGCCTGGCAAAAACGGACCGGCGACGAAGCGGAATGGGAAGAAGCCGCCGCCGAGGCGACTCCCGCCGATCCGGCCGAGGCCGATAACCTGCTCAAGGCCATCGCCGACCTGGACGAGTCCTTCGAGGCCGGCGGCATTGACGAGACTACCTATCAGGCCCGACGCGCGGAGCTGAAGCAGCGCCTGGCGGCGATTTGGGCCAAGTGACGAGTGACGAACAATGAGTGACGAGTTCGGAGACGACGACAGACCACTGACCACAGACCACTGACCACTGCCATGTTCAAATTCGTCGTGATCTACTACCGCGTCGATGACGAGATCGCTCTGGAGGAGTTCTTCTCCAGTACACACCTGCCTCTGGTGGAAGATCTGCCCGGCCTGCGGCGGCTGGAGATCAGCCGCATCACGTCGCAGCCGTTCGGCCGCTCCCGTTTCCTCATGATGGTGGAAGCCTACTTCGACAATGAGCCGGCCATGCGCGAGGCGTTGGTATCGCGCTCCGGCATCGCCATGATGAACGCGCTGCGGCCGTGGTCGGAGAACAAGCTCATCGCCTGGTTTTATGCCGATTCGTTTGTTGAGGACAAGTGAAACGAGTCTCGGACGGCGGGAAATATCAATCAAAAAACACCCCCACTAATGCGGGATAAACATTAAAATATTGCATGTTGCCCCACTAATGGGCTTTACAAACTTTTCGTTTTGTGCATAATACATCACGTCCATGCGACGCAAGGCACATCCCCCAGGTTAGCGGACAAATTAATATCTCACTCTTCCAAGGAGAAGGCTTTCCCATGAAAGACGTGTACGGTCTGCATCTGATGATGCGTGTGTCCAACGTGCATAACCGCGCCGCGCTGAACGACGGCGAAGGTATTAATCGCTTCCTGGTCGAACTGGTCCACGAACTGGGCATGAACGTATTGGCCGGGCCGATGGTGACCGAGGAAGCCGGCGAGCCGGAGAAATCGGGCTATTCCGGCGTCATCATCCTCTACGAATCGCATGCCGCGATCCATACCTATAGCAATCTGGGCGAGGCGTTCCTCGACGTATTCTCTTGCAAACCCTACGATGTGGTCCGTGTCGAGAGCGTCATGAAGCGCTACTTCGGCGAGTTCGAGGTCATCGAGCAGACGACGCTCGGCCGCGGCGTCCATTGGGGCACGAACGTCGAACGCGAGATGGAGTCCTGGCGCGAGCAGCGCCCCGCGACGGATGCGCCCGCGCTGCTCGATTTCCAGCCGGCCGGCAGCTTTGGTTGAGTGGGAAAAAGAAGCTCAAGATAATGCGCCTCTTTCCCGATTCACCCACCCATAATTTCACAAAGGAATAGCCCTATGGCAAACGACAAAAATCCCGCTTTGGGCGGTCACTTGCTGGCCTACTCCGGCGTGCCGACCTTCATGCGGCAGACGCCGACCCGGGAGACGAACGGCGTCGACGTCGCCATCGTTGGCGTGCCCTTCGATAGCGGCGCGACCAGCTTCCGCGGCGGCACGCGCTTCGGTCCGCGCAAGATCCGCGAGGCATCACTGGCGCTGTGGGGCACGCACCACATCCACGGCGTCGCTCCGGCTGAGGCGTTGTCCATCGTCGATTACGGCGATGTGGAGATCGAGATGGCCTACATCGAGAAGACGATGGCCCACATCACTTCCGAGGTTAGCGCCCTGCTGGCGCAAGGCCCGATGGTCGTCGCCCTCGGCGGCGACCACTCGATCAGCTTGCCGTTGCTGCGGGCGCAGGCGGCCAAATATGGATCGCTGGCCGTCGTCCATATCGACGCCCATACCGACGTGGAGCCGGGCAGCTACGAGCACGGCACGGTCTTCCGTCATGCCATCGAGGAAGGGTTGATCGACCCGGCTGCCTACATCCAGGTCGGCATCCGCGGCTCGCTTTACTTCCCCGACGACCTGAACGTGGCCCGGAGGCTGGGCGCGCGCGTGCTGACCATCGACGAGTGCTTTGAAATGGGCATCCCGGCCGTCATCGAAGCTATCCGCGAGACGGTGGGCGGCCGCAAGGTCTATGTGACGCTCGATATCGACGCAGCCGATCCGGCATTCGCTCCCGGCACGGGCACGCCGGAGCCTGGCGGCTTCAGTAGTTACCAGATGCTCCAGTTGGTGCGCGGCCTGAAAGGGCTTGATCTGGTGGGTATAGACCTCGTTGAGGTCAGCCCGCCTTATGACCACGCCGACGTGACGGCTATTCTGGCAGCCAATCTGGTGTTCGAGTACTTGTGCCTTGTGGCATTGAATCGGATGAATTAACGACAATGCAGGGGAGCGGGGTGCAAAAAAAATCTCCCCTGCACCCCCGCTTCCCTGCGCAGTATTAAAAGGCCCCAAGAGGAGGGAATTGCATCCATGACAGACGGCCCAATCAGCCGTTTCCTGCGGCACAATTATCGCCACTTCAACGCCGCGACGGTCATCGACGCCGCCGACGGCTACAAGCGCCACCTGGAGAGCGACGGCGCGATGCTGGTCACGCTGGCCGGAGCCATGAGCACGGCCGAACTCGGCCTGTCGCTGGCCGAGATGATTCGCCGTGACAAAATCAACGCCATTTCCTGCACCGGGGCCAACCTGGAGGAAGATCTGTTCAATCTGGTGGCCCACGATTACTACGAGCGCGTGCCCCATTATCGCGATCTGACCCCGCAGGACGAGGCCGGTCTGCTGGCGCGGCACATGAACCGCGTCACCGACACCTGCATCCCGGAGGAGGAGGCCATGCGCCGGCTGGAGGGCGCGCTGGTGGATGAGTGGACGCGGGCCGACCGTGCCGGCGAGCGTTATCTGCCGCACGAGTTCATGTATCGCGTGTTGCGCTCCGGCGCGCTGGAGCAGCACTACCAGATCGACCCGAAGGACTCGTGGATGATTGCCGCGGCCGAAAAGAACCTGCCGATGGTCGTTCCCGGATGGGAGGACTCGACGATGGGCAACATGTACGCGAGTCACGTCATAACCGGGGACATCAAGAACGTCCACACAGTGCGAACAGGCATCGAGTACATGATGGAGTTGGCGGCGTGGTACGAGACGACGGCCGCCCGGCGCTCCATCGGCTTCTTCCAGATCGGCGGCGGCATCGCCGGGGACTTTCCCATCTGCGTCGTGCCCATGCTGCACCAGGACCTCGGCCGCACCGACGCGCCGCTGTGGGGCTACTTCTGCCAGATCGGCGATTCGACCACCAGCTACGGCTCCTACAGCGGGGCCGTGCCCAACGAGAAGATCACCTGGGGCAAGCTGGGCATCGATACGCCGAAATATATGATTGAGTCGGACGCGACGATTGTCGCGCCGTTGATTTTTGCGTTGGTGATGGAGCAGTAAGCAGTAGGTCAGTAAGCAGTAGGTCAGTTTTTAATCGAAGTCGATACTGACCTACTGACCCACTGACCCACTGCCCTACTGGCCCTTAATCGCCGTCCACATCTCATCATAGATGAAGATCGCGTCGCCCACGTCCCGCAGCCACTCAAGCTTGGCGGCTACCTCCGGCGGGGGATAGATGCCGGGATTGTTGAGGATTTCGGGGTCGATGAACTCCTTGGCCGCCTCGTTGGCGCTGGGGTAGAAGGTGAAGTTGGTGATGGTTGCGGCCACCTCAGGCTCCATCAGGTAGTTTATGAAGTGGCGGGCGGTTTCCTGCCGTTCGCTGTTGGCCGGGATACACATGTTGTCGGCAAAGCGCACCGCGCCTTCCACCGGCACGGTGAACAGCCAGTTGCCCGTGCCCGCTGCCTCGTCGAAGGTGTTCCAATAGGCCTGAGCTGCGTCGCCGCTCCAGGCGTGGGACAGAACGATCTCGTCGCTCTCCATCAGCGTGCTGTAGTAGTCCTCACTGTTGAAGGTTTCCCAATGGGGCTTGGCGGCCAGAATGAGGTCTCGCGCCGCTTCCAGTTCGGCCCGCTCGGTTGTGTTGGGCGAATAGCCCAGGAAGAAGAGCGCCGCGCCCAGCAGCTCGCGCTGGTCGTTGAGCACGTTGATCCCCTCGGCCGCGTATTGCTCCATCAGGTTCGGCTCAAACAGCCAGGCCCAGCTATTGGGCGGGCCGGCCTCGAACGCCGGATTGCCGAGGCGATAGGCGATGCCGGTCATGCCCCATTGGTAGGGCACGCAGTGGGCATTGCCGGGGTCATAAGGCGGATCCCTGAATTCCTCGCCGATGTTGACGAAATTCGGCAGCGATGGAGCATCGACCTCGGCCAGCAGCCCCAACTCGATCATCTGGGCCACCATGTAGTCCGACGGGAAGACGACGTCGTAGCCGCTGGCCCCGGCCTGCAACTTGGCCAGCAGGTCTTCGTTGGAAGCGTAGGTGTCGTAGATGATCTCCACGCCATAGCGCTCGGTGTAGTCGGCCAGCGCCTGCTCGTCGATGTAGTCGGCCCAGTTGTAGACGCTGAGTTGCGGAGCCAACTGGACCTCGCCCTCGCTGGTTTCGGCCTCGGTGGCCTCGGTGGCCGAAGCGCCCGGGCCGCCGGTCGGGCCGCCGCCACAAGCGACAGCCGCCAGCGCGATTAAAATGATCAAACCAATTAGCTTCTTCATTCTTTCTCCTAATTCCTGATTTGTAATTCGTAATTCATCGTCACTTCCTCTGCAACATCAACGAGATCACCACCAGCACCGTTGACCCCAGCAGCATCAGCGTCGAGATGGCGTTGACCTCCGGCGTGACGCCGAACTTGATCATCGAATAGACGCGCACCGGCAGCGTGGTGGAGCCCGGCCCGGCGACGAAGAAGGTGATGACGAAATCATCGAGCGACAGCGTGAAGGCCAGCAGCGCGCCGGAGACGATGCCCGGCATCAGGATGGGCAGGGTGACGCGCCGGAAGGTCGTCCAGGCATTGGCCCCCAAATCGGCCGCGGCCTCTTCCAGTGACGCGTCCATCTCCGCCAGCCGCGCCCGCACCACCACGGCCACGAAGGCGATGTTGAAAGCGATGTGGGTCACCAGCACGGTGTAGCGGCTGAGCGGCACGGCGAAAGTGACGAAGAACAGCAGCGTCGAGAGCGCCATGACGATGTCGGGGATGATGATCGGCAAATAGAGGGCCGTGTCGAACGTCAGGCGGCCGAAGAAACGATAGCGCTCCAGCGCCAGCGCCGCCAGCGTACCCAGCACCGTGGCCACCAGCGTCGACCACACTGCCACCCACAGGCTGACACGAAAAGCGTCCACAAGCAGCTTGTCCTTCAACAATTCGGCGTACCAGCGCGTGCTGAAGCCGGCCCAGACGCCGACGTTGCGCGAACCGCTGAAGGAGTAGATGACCAGAACGATGATCGGCAAGTAGAGGAACAGGAAGATGCCGATCGCCAGCCAGGTCAGGACGCGGTTGTTGAAAGCCGCGCGGGCGCGCTCGCGCGATGCGTTCCGTGAACGGAGAGTGGCGGGCGGCGATTGGGACACGGAGAGGGGGGCGTTTGTCGTGGTCATTGATCCAGCATCCCCTGGGCGGCCGTCATCTCCGCCATTGGGTCGTCCTCGCCCGACACGCGGAAGTAGACCAGCGTGGCCGCCAGCATGACGGCCATCATGATGAAGCTGATAGCCGAGCCGAATGGCCAATCGCGCACGGTCATGAACTGCTGTTGCAACAGGTTGCCCAGCAGCGCGACCTTTGCCCCGCCCATCAGGTCGGGTGTCACGTAGGCCCCCAGCGAGGGGATGAAGACGATGATCGACCCTGCTATGACGCCCGGCAACGTGAGCGGCAGCAACACGCGCCGGAAGCTCTGCCACCGCCCGGCGTACAGGTCGGATGCCGCTTCCAGCAGCGACCAGTTAACCTTCTCCAGGTTGGTATACAGCGGCAGGACCATGAACGGCAGATAGCCGTAGAACAGACCGAGCAGCACGGCCGGGAAGTTATAGAGCAGCGGCAACGTCTGCGACGTTGCTGTTGCCAACCACTCGAACAGGGGCGAGACCTCGGCCAGCCGCACCGCCTGCTCGTGGAGCGTGATGCTCCAGAAGTTGTTGATCAATCCCGAATCGCGCAGGATGAGCATCCAGGCATAGGTGCGCACCAGAAAGTTCGTCCAGAACGGAATCATCACCAGAAAGATAAGCATATTGCGTCGGTTGGCCGGCTGGCGGGCAATCCAGTAGGCGAACGGGTAGGCGAAGACGAGACAGATGATCGTGTTGAGCATGGCCAGCCACGCCGAACGGCCAAAGATGCGCAGATAGATGAAGTCGCCGTTGATGCGGTTGAAGATGCGGCCGTAGTCATTGAAAAGCGCGACCGGGTTGGTCAAATCGAACGTCACCGTCCCCAGCCGCGTGCGCTCGCCCAGGCTGACGACGAAGACAATGGCTAGCGGGATCAGGAAGAAGATGAGCAGCCAGTAGGCCGAGGGGAAGGCCATCGACCATGCCGTTTGTCGCTGCAACAGGAGCAACGCCATGCCGCCCAGGCCGATCAGCAGCACCGCGCCGTAGAACTCGCGGGCGAGC
>JACDJA010000889.1_pt1 | contig 28956 bp, 28 predicted proteins | sample 7449241 | NCBI WGS metagenome assembly JACDJA01 (sample SAMN14253289, study PRJNA609438) | sludge metagenome | isolation source: initial anaerobic sludge | collected 2018-12-20 | reverse complement strand
TCGCCAGGCGCTCCAGCGCCAGGCGCAGGATGGGGCGTGAGGTGGCGAAGTTGAGGCGCACGAAGCCGGCTCCACCAAGGCCGAAGTCGGCGCCCTCGTTCAGGCCCACCTTGGCGCGTTCGGCCAGCACGGCGGCGGGCTTGTCGCCCAATCCCTTGGAGCGCAGGTCGAGCCAAGCCAGGTAGGTGGCGGCCGGAACGTGGAGGCCCACGCCGGTAAGGTTCTCGTTGACGAAGCTCACGACCAGCTCGCGGTTGCCGCGCAGGTAATCGAGCGTGTAGGCGAGCCACTCGCTCCCACCGCGGTAGGCGCCTACGGTCGCGACCTGAGCGAGGACGTTGGGTGCGGGCACGAGGCCCTTGCCCGCGGCGCTCAGGCGCTCGAGCAGACCGGGGTTGCTGGAGACGGCGAAGGAGATCTTGAGGCCGGGGATGTTGAACGCCTTGGTGGGCCCGTAGAGAGTCACGGTGCGCGCGCCGATCTCGGGCGAGATACTCGCGATGGGAACGTGCTTACCGTCGAAGAGCAGGTCGGCGTGCAGTTCGTCGCTGACGACCCAAAGGTTGTGGCGGAGCGCGAAGTCGGCGAGCCGTCCGAGCTCCTCACGCGTGAAGACCTTGCCCACGGGGTTGTGCGGGCTGCACAGCATGAGCAGCCGGCTCGCGGGAGAGACGGCCGCCTCGAGGGCGCCGAAATCGATGGAGTAACCGTCGTCGCCGTTTACCAACTCCACCTCGACCGGCACCCTGCCGGCGTTCTCCACCGCGTGCTTGAAGGGCGGGTAGAGGGGGGTGAGCAGCAGCACTTCGTCACCCGGGCCGGCGAACGCCCGGGCGGCCAGGCCGAGGCCGACGCCGGTCGTGGGTAACAGGGCGACCTGGTCGGGCTCCAGGGGCAGGCCGTGCTTGACGGTCAAGCGCTCGGCGACCGCGTCACGCAGGCCGGGCACGCCGACTCCGACGGTGTAGCCCAGGTCGTTGGCGCTCAGGTTCGCCCCGATCGCCTGCTTGATGGAGTCTGCGATGGGGAAGTCCATCTCCGCTACCCAAAGCGGCAGCACGTCGCCTGGGAACACCTGCCACTTCGCGCCTGGCCGGGCCCGGAGCGACTCGAGGGAGACGTCGTCGTAGGGGTGATGCGTCATGGGTTCGAGTCTAACCCCGGTCCGTTTTCGCTCGGGGGCTAAACTCTCCCTATGCGAGCGAACGTGGAGGTGCCCGACTGGGCGCGGCGACTCGTCTCCGACGACACCGACATGACACGCGCGGCAAGGCCGCTTAACCCGGCCACGACTCCCGAGGTCGAGTTCGACTTTCCCGATGACGGCTACTACGAGTACGGCTTCATGGATGAGCGGGGCCGGTTGCACGCCGACCCGGGGAACGCGCTCAGGGCGAACAACCCCTGGTACCCGGAGGTGAGCGCGCTCACTGGGCCCCGCTACGCCGCCGACCCGTACGCCGCCCTCGACCGGTCCCTGGAGCGCGGTCACACCTCGAGGCTGAGGCTGACGAGCACCGCGTTGAACGGTCAGCTCAGGCGAGCGACGGTGTACACGCCGCTCGGTCACGAGGGCGCCGAGTTGCCCCTCGTCGTCGCGCAAGACGGCGTGGCCTTCAACCGCCTGGCCGGGCTCCACCTGGTGGGCGAGCAACTGGCGGCGCGTGTCGAGGCCAGGCCGGCACGCTTCTTGTTCGTCGAACCCGTGGACCGGAACAGTGAGTACGCGTACTCCACCGAGTATCTGGACTTCCTGTTCGAGGAACTTCTTCCCAAGGTCGAGGCCGAGAACCCCGGGACCGGCGAGCGCGTGTGGCTGGGCGCGAGCTTGGGCGGGCTGGCGGCGGCCGCGGCCGCCCTGGCGCGGCCGGACCTGGCGACGAGCGTGGTCACGTTCTCGGGGGCGTTCGTGGGCGATCCGGAGAGCATGGACTTCTACTCGTCGCGAGACTCCTGGCTCCTGGAGCGCCTCGCAGATCCGCAAGCCGCACCGCCGCCGCGCTGGTACCTCGAGGTGGGCACCATCGAGTGGCTCAACGACGTCAATCGGCGCGTGGCGGCCGCGCTCGACGGCCGCGGAGTCGACGTGGCCCTCACCGAGCGCCACGCGGGGCACAACTGGACCAACTGGCGCAACGGCATGGCGTCGGCGCTCAGGTTCGTGCTCAGGCCCTGAGCCGCGACGGTGAGTTGACCTCGGGCCGCGCGTTCCGAGTGGGTACCATGGCGGCAACAGGGCGTCGTCGGCGACGGCGCACAGACGGAGGCGAGACGACATGGCTTACCGCATCGAGAAAGACACGCTCGGCGAGGTCCGCGTTCCCGAGGAGCGCTACTGGGGCGCCCAGACGCAACGCTCGCTGGAGAACTTCAAGATCGGCGGGCAGCGCATGCCTACCGAGGTCATCCGCGCCTTCGCGGTGCTGAAGAAGGCGGCGGCTCTCACCAACGCCGAACTGACCGACTTCCCCCAGGAGAAGGTAGACCTCATCGCGCGCGTGTGCGACGAGATAGCCGAAGGCAAGCTCGACGACGAGTTCCCGCTGGTCGTGTGGCAGACGGGCTCCGGCACACAGTCGAACATGAACGTGAACGAGGTCGTGGCGAACCGGGCAAGCGAGCTTGCGGGCGAACCCCGCGGCAGCAAGAAGCCGCTCAACCCGAACGACGACGTCAACAAGAGCCAGTCGTCCAACGACACGTTCCCGACGGCCATGCACATCGCCGCCTACCGCGTGCTGGCAGGCCGCACCCTGCCGGAGCTGCGTGCCTTGCAGGCCTCGCTCGAGGCCAAGTCGCGGCAGTTCGCCGACATCGTGAAGATCGGGCGCACTCACCTGATGGACGCGACGCCGCTGACGCTCGGCCAGGAGTTCAGCGGTTATGCGGCGCAGGTGAGCAAGAGCGTCGAGGCCATCGAGAACGCCCTACCGCACCTGGCCGAGCTGGCGCTGGGCGGCACCGCCGTCGGCACGGGGTTGAACACCCCCAAGGGGTTCGCAGTGAGGGTCGCGGAGCGCATCGCCGAGCTCACGGGGCTGCCGTTTCGCACGGCGGACAACAAGTTCGAGGCGCTCTCCGCCCACGACGCCGTCGTGGAGGCCTCGGGCGCCCTCAAGCGCACGGCCGTGGCCCTGTTCGCGGTCGGCAACAACATCAGGCTGCTCGGCTCCGGCCCGCGCTGCGGGATAGGGGAGCTGCGCCTGCCCGAGAACGAGCCGGGCTCGAGCATCATGCCGGGCAAGGTCAACCCCACGCAGGCCGAGGCCCTCACCATGGTCTGCGCTCAGGTGATCGGCAACGACGCCGCCGTCAGCGTTGCCGGTACCCACGGCCACTTCCAGCTCAACGTCTTCAAGCCGGTGATGATCTACAACCTGCTCATGTCGGCCAACCTGCTCGCCGACGCCTCCAGCAGCTTCCGCGTGCACTGCGTCGACGGCATAGAGGCCGACGAGCAACGCATACGCATGCACCTCGATAACTCGCTGATGCTCGTCACGGCCCTGAACACGAGCATCGGCTACTACAAGGCCGCCGAGATAGCCCAGAAGGCCCACCACGAGGGCACGACCTTGAAAGAGGCGACCGTGGCCCTCGGTTACCTGAGCGCCGAGGAGTTCGACGCGGCGGTCGTGCCCGAGGACATGGTCGGCTGAGGCGCGGCCGGGCGGCCGCCGCTGCCGACCCCGGCTAGGCGCGGGTCGCCGGCGCCGGCTCAGCGCCGGTTGTCGATGACCTCGGCGTCGTCGGGCAGGTGGCGCACCTCGGCGGGGTCGAGCCCCTGATTTGTCACGAGGTCCTCGGCGTTCAACTCGGCGAGTACGTGGCCGTCCGACTGCGTGAAGACGAGCTGCCGCGGGAGCCAGTCCGACGAGTCGACGCGCGCCGTGACGTTGAGGATCTGCGCGGTCGGGTCCTTGTTGACGAAGTCGATCACGTAGACGTCGCCGTTCGGACCCTGCTCGACCGACTCGAGGGTGGCGTCGAACCCGGCGAAGATGGTGCCGAGGTCGAACGAGATCTCGGCGCTGGCGCCGTCTTCGCCCTTGGGCAGCAGGCCTCCCAGCGCGTCGGGGTCATCGGCGTCGAAGATCATCACCTGGTTGGTTAGGAAGGTGTAGTTGTAGACCGCGTCGCCGTCCAACACGATCTCGTTGTCGGCCAACGCGTCGGGCTGGATGATGTACGCCTTGGCGAGGCTCTGAGGCGGCACCACTTGGATCTCGATCTCGAGCGCGATCGTGGTTCCGTCGGTGTCGATGAGCTTGCCGGTCAGGGTGAAGGCCGCGTCCTGCAGCCCGCGGGCCGCGCTAGCGACCTTGTCCAGCACCGTATCGACGTCGAGCGGCTGGGCGAGCGCGGGCGCGGCGAGCAGCGCGAGGGCGCCCAGGGTGGCCCAGGTGCGGGCCAAGGCCGAGCGGCCGCGGTGCTGTGGCATCGTCTTATCCATGCCGTGATGTTATCCGCCTGGGCCCACCGGAGCATGAAGAACGCTTTAAGGGCGTCATCATGCCAGTCAGGAAGTCGGTGCTACGCTTCGGCCAGAAAGGGGGCAGGTCATGAAGAGACTCTTCGGAGCAATCCTGCTGCTCGTCCTCGCTCCAATGGTAGCCGCTCAAGGGTTCGTGGTGAGCCCTCAAGCCATCGTCGTCAACCCCGCACCCAGTTTCGGTGTTCAGGTCTGGTTGGATCGCGACCCCTCGGGCGACGCCATCCCTACGTACCAGGTCGGCGAAGACGTCAAGATCAGCGTCCGCGTCGACGACTCCTCGTGGGTCTACATCTTCGATGTGCGCCCCAGCGGCGAGATCACGCAGATCTTCCCCAACCGCTACAGCAGCGATAACCGCCTGAGTGCCGGCGAAACCCGCACGTTCCCGCCGAGTGGCGCTCGCTACGTGTTCAGCATCGAACCCCCGCTGGGCCTGTCGAAGGTCATCGCCATCGCCAGCAAGTCGCAACTGGACACCTCGACACTCGCGCGCTTCCAGCGCGAGAGCGACATCTTCGCGCAGAGCACCATCGGCGAACAGGGCTTCATCCAGAGCTTCGCCATCGTCGTGAGGCCCATCCCGCAACGAGACTGGGTAACCGACACGGCGCTTTACAGCGTCGGTAGCGAGCCCGCGACGCCCCAGTTCGGCACGATCGACTTCGCGTCCACGCCCAGCCGCGCCTCCGTCTACCTCGACGGCCAGTTCATCGGTTACACGCCGCTGAGCTTCGGCGCTGCGAAGGGCAGGCACGACGTCAGGATCGAGCTCGACGGCTACGATCCGTACACGACCACGGTCGACGTGCGCGCCGGTCGGACGCAGTCGGTAACCGCGCGCCTCAATCAACAGCGCCGGGCGGGCATGGTCGAGTTCACGAGTTCGCCGAGCGGCGCAGACGTCTACGTCGACGGCCGCTACGTGGGCACCACGCCCACCGGGCAGGTTCAGTTCGACGCCGGCAGCTACACGGCCCGCTTCGATCTGCCGGGCTACGACTCGGTGAGCGTCACCTTCAGGGCCCGCGACGGCGAGAACCGCAGCGTCAACGTGCAGTTGGTGGCGCAGAGCGGCACCGCGGTCGTGCAGGGCAACATCGGCGGCGCCCTCGTGTTCATCGACGGTCGCCAGGTCGGCACACTCCCCAGTGGTAGCGGCCGCCTGCAGGTCAACGACGTCTCCCCGGGCACCCACGAGCTGGTGGTCATCGCTCCCGGTTACGCGACGTACGTGACGAGCTTCAACGTCAGCGCCGGCAGGACGGTCACCCTGAACGTGCGCCAGTCGCGCTTCTGAGGTCCGCCTGACGGCCCTAGGCCGCCAACGAGTAAGCAGCCCACCGCGTTTTCGCAGCGGTGGGCATCTTCTTGCGCCGCGGGCGCCCGTGCGGCCGCTAACGAGTGGCGCGATAGAATCGGTGCGTGCGTGAGAATGGAGCCCTGATCGCGATAGTGCTCGCCGGCGGCGGCCCAGGCGACCGCCTGGCGCGCGAGGTCGGGGCGCCCTCCAAGGCGCTGGTCCCACTGGGTGACAGGCCGCTGGGAGAGTACGTCCTCGCCGCGCTGCGCGCCTCGGGGGTGGTCGACAGGGTCGTGCTGGTGGGTGACCCGCAGGGTCACTTCGAGGGCCTTTACGACGTGACCGTGCCCGCCGGCCTACGCCTCGTGGACTCACTAGCGCTCGGCCTCGGCGCGGCCATGTCCCAGCCCGACGCCGGCGACCGCCTGCTGGTGGTCACTGCCGACGTGCCCTGGTTGACGGGCGCGGCCGTGGCTCGCTTCTTGCGCGCGGCGAGCGACCTTACGGGCCCGGACGGCCGTCCGGCCCAACTCGTCTACCCGATCGTGAGCGAGGCGGACGCGCTCGCAGCGTTCCCGGACCAGAGCCGTACCTACGCAAGCCTGGCCGACGGGCGCTTCACCGGCGGGAACCTGGTGCTGCTGCGCCGCAGCGCGGTGCCCGCGCTCCTCGCGCTGATCGACCGCGTGTTCCGCAACCGCAAGAACCCCCTGGCGCTCGCGAGGACCGTGGGCTTCGGGACGCTCGTCCGTTTCGTCCTTGGCCGCGCCCGGGTATCAGGGCTCGAGCGGCGCGTGAGCGCTTTACTCGGGGTCGCCGCTCGGGCGCTTCCCACCGACGACGCCTGCGTGGCGGCCGACGTCGACAAGCCCGCCCACCTGCCCGGGACCACACTGCCCGACTTCCCCACGCTAGCCCTGAGGAGGGATCCTTGAGACGACCAGGCCAACTTCGCGTAGCCGCCTTGCTAGGGGCCTCCGCATCCGTCGCCTTCGCGCTGCTCGTCGCCCTGCTCGTGTTCTGGGCGTTGGGCCGCCGTGGTCAACTGGGGTTCAGTGACTTCAACGCCGCCGGGATCCTCGAAGGACTCTGTTTCGTGCTCGCCTACTCCGGCGCCCTCATCTACGTGCGCACCGCCCTGCGGCTGCCCAGCCCCACCCTCCTGAGCTTCGGGCTCTTGGCGCCGCCGACCACCGGCCGCTCGGCCAGCAAGGTGCCCGTCGTGGACGCCGCGCAGGTGGCCCAGACCATGATGGCGAACCGCATCGTCATAGTGCAGGACTCGGGGGTGCCCGTCGGGGTCACGGGGCTAAACCACGACCGGATCACCTCCTGGGAGGAACTCGTCAAGGTCGAGGCCGACACGGCCGTTACAGACCTGAGGCGGCTGCTGGCACACGAGCAGCTCGTAGTGGTGCTCGACGCCAACGAGGTCAAGGGGGTCATCACTCAGGAGATGTACTTAGCCGGCCTGTGGGGCAGCGTCCGCTAACGGCAGGTACGGCTCGGCGTCGGCACTGAAGGGAGACTCGGGGAGGCGCCCCGCAGCAAGCCTCAGGCCGCCGGCCAGCGCTATCATTGCGCCGTTGTCGGTCGTGAGGGCGGGTGGCGGGAAGGCCACGTCGATGCCGGCCGCCGCGAACTCGCGCCGGAGCCTCGCGTTGGCGGCCACGCCACCCGCCACCACGAGCTTCGTCATGCCCGTCCGCTCGAGGGCCCTGAGGGAGACGCTGAGCAATGAGCCGACGACCACGCGCTCGAAAGACGCCGCCACGTCGGCCGGATCGAGTGTCTGGTTCCTCTCGACCAGCAGAGCCACCGCCGTCTTGAGGCCACTGAAGGAGAACTCGAGGCCCTTGTCGCCCTGCATGGGCACCGGCAGCGAGACGGCGCGGTCGTCGCCCGGCTCGGCCAGCTTCGCAAGCGCGGCCCCGCCGGGGTAACCGAGCCCCAGAAGGCGCGCGACCTTGTCGAACGCCTCGCCGGCGGCGTCGTCGCGGCTGCGACCAAGCTCCTCCACCCGGTCCCAGGCGTGCACGGCGAAAAGTGCGGTGTGCCCCCCTGACGCGAGCAGCGCCACGAACGGCGGCTGCGCGTCGCCCGCCGCCGCGATGTGGCCCTCCAGGTGATGGACGGGCACGAACGGCACCTGGAGCCCCCAGGCCAGCGCCTTGCCGTAGTTGAGCCCCACGAGGAGCGCGCCGACCAGGCCCGGACCCCGGGTGGCGGCCACGGCTCCTACGTCACCGAGGCCGACCCCGGCTGCCGCCAGTGCGCGCTGCACCACCTCGTCGATGACCTCCAGGTGCTCCCGGCTGGCGAGTTCGGGCATGACGCCGCCGAAGCGGGCATGAAGGGCGGTCTGCGACTCCACGACGTTGGCCACCACCTGGCCGGCGCGTGCCAGTCCGACACCGGTGTCGTCGCACGAGGTGTCGATGCCGAGCACCAGGGGCGGCTCGGTTGCGGGGCGCGACCGGGGGCCGCCCGCCCCGGCGGGGCCGCGCCCGGCTTCCCGACCTAGCACGGCTCCACCGAGTAGCCCCGTGCCGCCCGCAGTTCGAGCACCTCGCCCCCCGCCACGAAGCGCTCGAGGGCTGCTCTGCAAGCGGGCAGGGCCTCCTCGCTGGTCACGGCCCCGACGGTCGGGCCGGCGCCGGATAAGAAGGCCGCGTAAGCGCCCGCCTCGCGGAGGTCGACGATGGCGCTCTCGAAGCCGGGCACCAGGTGCGCGCGGTAGGGCTGATGCACGACGTCTAGCGCCGCGGCCTTCAGGAGCTCCGGGCGGTCGAGGGCCACGGCCGCGACCCACAGCGCCGAACGCGCTGCGGTTATCACTACGTCCTGGCGGGGGTAGGAGGCTGGTAGGGCCGCGCGGGCCTCGTGGGTCGCGAGTTCGAAGGCGGGCACGCCGAAGAGGAAGCGCCAACTCGCCGGGGGCTCCAGGGTGGCCTGCAAGAAGGCGCCCGCCTGGTCTACGGCCGCCACCGTGAAACCGCCGAAGACGCATGGACCGACGTTGTCGGGGTGACCCTCCAAACCGGCGGTGAGCGCGAACACGCCACGGCGTCCAAGCTGGTTCCCGGTCAACGCGTCCGCGAGCGCGGCACCGGCCACCAGCGCCGCCGACGACGAACCGAGGCCGCGAGCCAACGGGATCGGGTTGCGCACGGTGAGGGCCACGGTGGGTGTCGGGAGGCCGAGGCTACCGAAGACCGCTCTGAAGCCGGAATGGACGAGGTTGTCGGGCGTGTCGGGCACTTCGCCACGCCCGCGATAGTCGAACGAATCGGCAGCGGCGGGGGCGAGTGTCACCTCGAGTTGCAGGTCGAGTGCGAGGCCGAGCGCATCGAAGCCCGGCCCCAGGTTCGCGCTGCTGGCCGGCACGCGGACACGCAACATGGAGGGCACGCTACCACCGGGCGCCACGCCAGGAGTGGAGTCAGGGCCGCTCACCCTCTAGCGAGTGCTGCCGCCGCGGGGAGGGCGTCCGCCAGGTCCGACGCCACGAGGCCGAGCCCCGCCTGCTCCGCGGCCAGCTCCCCGGCCACGCCGTGGAGCCACACCGCCGCGCAGGCCCGTTCGAACGTCCGCTCCCGGCCCCCCGCGGGCGCGAGTAGTGCGGCGATGACGCCCGCCAGCACGTCCCCGGTGCCGCCCGTGGCCATGCCGGGGTGGCCGCGCTCCGACACGGCCACCCGGCCGTCCGGCGAGCTGATGACGGTGGTGGCGCCCTTCAGCACGACGGTGGCGCCGAAGCCGGCGGCCAGCATCGCGGCGGCATCGAGCGGGTCATGAACCACTTCCTGCGGTTCTGCACCGAGCAGCGCGGCGGCCTCGCCCGCGTGTGGGGTCATGACGACGCCACCTCGTGCGCCGAGTTCGGCGCGGGCAGTGGCCGGCCACGCCGCCGGGCTCAGGGCGGTTGCGTCCAGCACGACCTGGCCGGGAGCGAGCCGAAGCAGGGTTGGGAGTAGCCCCAGGGCGCCATCCGCCAGCCCCGGCCCGATCAGTGTCGTGGCGGCCCTCTTCGGCGCGAAAGCGTAGCGAAGTAGGGCGGTCAGCTCGGCCAGGTCGGTGGTTTCGGCCGAGGAGCCCGGGTCGGCCGGGGTGCCGGGGTCGGCCGGGGTGCCGGGGTCGGCCGTGACGCCGGAGTCGGCCGGGGCGCGCAGGTCGGCCGGGGCGCGCAGGTCGGCCGGGGCGTCCTCGGGGAACGGGAACTCCTCGAAGATCGTCTCCGGCCACGCAGCCGGGTGGCGCACGGGTCCGAGAAGCGTCACCAGCCCGGCGCCGGCGCGCCACGCACCGCGGCAGGCCAGTTCGCCCGCGCCCGAGTACCGTTTCGAGCCGCCGACGACGGTAACCGTGCCCGCCGTGTACTTGTGGGCGTCGGGGGGCCTCTCGGGCAGCCAGGGGCACACGGTTTGCGCGTCCAGCAGCAGCACGTGGCCGCACGCGTCCATGATGGCCGGCGGCATGCCGATGGCCGCCAGAACGCGTTCCCCGTACGCGCCGCGCGTAGGGTAGAAGGCGCCGGCCAGCTTGTGCCCGGCCAGCTCCACGGTCACGTCGGCGGTCACGTGGGGACCCATCGGCTGCGGCGCGTCGGTGGGCAGTCCGCTCGGCACGTCGACGGCCACCACGGGGACGCCGAACCCGCTCAGGCGTGACAGGAGTTCGCCCAGCCGACCCTCGACCGGCCCGCTCAGGCCGCTGCCGAAGATGGCATCTACGATCACCGCGGAGGCACCCGGGGCCAGCGACTCCCAGGAGTCCAGGGGCTCGGGCGTCACGCCGCCGGCCAACAGTTCCTCGCGCGCGCGCCGCGCGTCCGGCCGCCCCGGCTCGGCGCTCAGCTCCAGCACGCGCACCGTCATGCCCTGCGCGGCGAGGTCCCTGGCGCAGACGTAACCGTCACCACCGTTGTTCCCCTTGCCGCAGAGCACGATGGCCGTGCGGCGTGCCGGGTAACGACTCTGCACCTCCTGCGCCACGGCCTTGCCGGCCGCCTCCATGAGCCGCCAAGTGCTCACCCCGGCGGCCGCGGCCAAGCGGTCGGCCTCGCGCATGTCCGCGGCTCGGTAGAGCTTCATGTTGCTCCCTTGCTAGGGCGTCGGCCGCCGGGCAGCGCCTCGGCTGCCGTATAGGTCCTCGTCCGCCGTACCCTGCTTCGGCGGCCGGCCAGGGCCTCGGCCGAAGACCCAGGCCTCAGTCGCCGGCCAGCGCCTCGTCGATCCTGCTCAGCGTGTCTTCGTTCAGGGTCAACCCTGCGGCGACCACGTTCTCCTCGAGCTGCTCCACGCGCGTGGCGCCCGTGATCACGGAGGAGACGTTGGGGTTCCTCAGCACCCAGGCGAGCGCCAGTTGGCTGCGCGTGACCCCCAGGTCGTCGGCAACGCCCTTGAGTGCGCGGACACGGGCCACGGCGTCCTCGGTCAGGTGGCGCTTCCGGAAGCCCTCGAAGTTGGCGAAGCGCGAGCCCTCGGGGACTCCCGAGTCGTACTTGCCGGTGAGCAGGCCCTGCGCCAGCGGGCTGAACACGACCAGCCCGACCCCCTTGGCCGACGTGGTGGGCATGATCTCTGCCTCGACCCGTTTGCGGCGCAGCATGGAGTACTCGGGTTGTTCGACCACCGGCGCCACCAGGCCGTTCGACTTGGCGAATGTGACGGCCTCCGCGATCTGTGCGGCGCTCCACATGCTCGTCCCCCAGTAGTGGGTGCGGCCCGAACGCACTACGTCGGAGAACGCCTCCACCGTCTCCTCGAGCGGCGTCTCGTCATCGAAGCGGTGGGCGAAGTAGATGTCGAGGTAGTCGAGCCCCATGCGGTCCAGGGTCAGGTCGATCGACTCCATGATGTGTTTGCGGCTCAGGCCGCGGTCGTTGACGTTCTCGGACATCGGCCAGTACAGCTTGCTGCTCACCACCAGGTGATGCCGCGGCCCTACCTCGGCGAGGGCCTCGCCCATCATCTCCTCGCACTTGCCCTTGGCATAGACGTCGGCCGCGTCGAAGAAGTTGACGCCCAGCTCCACGGCCCGATCGATTATGCGCCTGACCGTGTTCTGCTCCTCGACCGTCTGGCCGTACGTGGTCCAGCCGCCGAGGCTGACGCTGCTGACCTTGAGGCCGCTGTTGCCCAACCTGCGATAAGTCATCTGGTCACTAGACATGCCCTAGGCTACCCTCTGGGCACCCCCCGACAAGGACCACACGCTGCCCGCCCGTATGATTGAGGCATGGAGCCCATCTACGACGCTCCCCCTCCGCGCCTCACCGAGCGGCTCGGGCGACCGGGCGAGTTCCCGTTCACCCGCGGCGTTTACCCTGCCATGTACTCGGAGGGCAGGCTCTGGACCATGCGGCAATACGCCGGCTTCGGATCCGCGCGGGAGTCGAACGAGCGCTACCGGTACCTTCTCGGGGAGGGAGTCACCGGCCTCTCCGTCGCCTTCGACCTCCCCACCCAACTGGGGCTCGACCCGGACGACCCCCTCGCCGCGGGCGAGGTGGGCCGCGTGGGCGTAAGCGTGGCCACCATCGACGACATGCGGGAGCTGTTCGACAACATTCCGCTCGACAAGGTGACGACCTCGATGACGATCAACGCGCCCGCCATGATGCTGCTGGCGCTCTACGTGCTGGTGGGCGAGGAACAGGGCGTTGCGCACTCGCAACTGGGCGGCACCGTGCAGAACGACATCCTCAAGGAGTACGTGGCGCGCGGCACCTACATCTACCCGCCCGGTCCCTCCATGCGCCTGGTGACCGACCTCTTCGCTCACTGCGCCCGTGAGCTGCCCAACTTCAACACCATCAGCATCTCCGGCTATCACATCCGCGAGGCCGGGGCGACCGCCGCGCAGGAGCTGGCCTTCACGCTCTCCAACGCGCGCGCCTACGTAAGGGCGGCGGTAGGGGCAGGCCTGAAGGTCGACGACTTCGCGCCGCGCTTGTCCTTCTTCTTCGCGTGCCACAGTCGGCTGCTCGAGGAGGTCGCGAAGTTCCGGGTGGCGCGGCGCATGTGGGCCCGGATCATGCGTGACGAGTTCGGTGCCAAGGAGCCGCGGTCGCAGATGCTGCGCTTCCACACCCAAACGGGGGGAAGCACGCTCACCGCGCAGCAGCCCGAGAACAACGTGGTGCGCACCGCGTACCAGGCGTTGGCGGCCGTGCTGGGCGGCACGCAGAGCCTGCACACCAACGCCCTCGACGAGGCGCTGGGTCTGCCGACGCCAGAAAGCGCGCGCCTCGCGCTGCGCACGCAGCAGATCCTCGCCTACGAGACGGGAGTCCCGGAAGCCATCGACCCGTTGGCGGGCAGCTACTACCTCGAGAACCTGTGCGACGAGCTGGAGGCGGCCGCCACGAAGCTCATGGACCAGGTCGAAGCGCTCGGCGGCTCCGTTCGCGCCATCGAGACCGGCTTCCTTCAGCAGGAGATCGATGATTCGGCGTACCGGTTCCAGCAGGAGATCGAGTCGGGCGAGCGCGTGGTGGTGGGCGTGAACCGTTTCAGCGAGGGCGGCCACGCCGACGTGCCCCTCCAGGTCATCGATCCCGAGCTGGAACGTCGCCGCGTCGACACCCTGGCGGCGTTCCGGGCAGCGCGTGACGGCGTGGCCGTATCCGCGGCGCTCCTGGCCTTGCGGCGCGCGGCCGAAGCCGGCGGGTCGGACGCTAGGGTTTCGCTATTCCCCCTCGTCAAGGACGCGTTGGCGCGCCACGCCACCCTGGGCGAGGTCTGCGGTGTGCTGCGCGAGGCCTGGGGCGAGTACCACGGCTGAGCGCGGGCTCAACCGCTGGCGAGCGAGCGGACCAGTAGGGGCCCCAGGGGTCTGCCGCCCAGGAGGTGCATGTGCAGGTGGAAGACCTCCTGATGCGCGTGGTCCTTGCAGTTGACGATCAGGCGGTAGCCCTTGGTGAGGCCCTCCTGCTCGGCCACCTTGCGCGCCACGGTGAACATCCGCCCCAGCGCGGCCTCGTGCTCCGGCAGGACGTCGTCGGTCGTGGGGATGATGGCGTTGGGAACGATCAGGACGTGAACGGGCGCCTTGGGATCGATATCGCGGAACGCCGTTACGAGGTCGTCTTGGTAGACGATGTCCGCGGGGATCTCGCGGCGCACGATCTTGGCGAAGAGCGTGTCTTGGGTCATGCCCCAGTCTAATTGCGCGGCAGGAATTGCGCGGCAGGGACTCTTTCAGGCCGACTTGAGTTCGCTCATGGTGAATAGCGCAGTGAGTTCCACGCCCTCGGCAGCCAACGACTCCACGCCGCCGGCCTGGCGGTCGATGACGCACAAGGCATGGCCGACCCTAGCGCCGGCCTCGCGCAGGTCTCGAGTAGAGAGGACCACCTGCCCACCCGAGGTGACCACGTCCTCGATGACGAGCAGGCGCTGGCCCGCCGGCTCGCCGCCCTCGGCGAAGCGCCGCGTGCCGTACTCCTTGGCCTTCTTGCGCACGAACAGCGTGGGCAGGCCCGTCACCTGGGAGAGCATGACGGCCAGGGGGACGCCGCCCAACTCGAGCCCGGCGAGGGAATCGATGCCGGCGGGCACGAGCGGGGCCATGGCCTCGGCGATGGCCCGCAAGAGCTTGGGGTCCGACTCGAACATGTACTTGTCGAAGTACTCGCTACTAGTCGCCCCCGAGCGCAGCAGGAACTCGCCATGGAGCAGGGAGCGACTGGCGATGGCGCGGGCTAGTTCGGTGCGCTGCATGCCCAGATGTTACCGCCGGCCGCCCCGCGCCCGGGCGTTCGGCGGCAGGACGCCACCCGGGTGCGCTTCGTATCTGCGGCTAGGGCGCCCCCAAGGCCGGAACCTGTGCTAGACTCAAGCGCTTAGCAGCGGGGCGCCTTGGGGTTCCCCGCCGAACTCCACTCACGAGAGGGGCACGTCCAGCGGCCCCGTAGCAACGGAGGAAGTCATGCCGCGCGTATGTGCCATCACCGGGAAGCGCACCCGCAGCACCACCACCAGCATCCGCAAGGGCTCCGCCAAGCGCAAGGGCGGCGTCGGTCTCAAGCAGGTGGGCGTGCATAAGCGCACCGTCAAGCCGAACCTACAGAAGCGCACGGTCTGGGTCGACGGCCGCCCCATGCGCGTATGGTTGAGCACCAAGGCCATGCGCCAGCTCGACCCGACCATGTTCGTCAACCCGAACAAGCTCGGCTGAACGAGCCGCGCATGAAGGGCACGGCGCCGCTCCCTGCGAGCGGCGCCGTCGTCTTGCACGTGCACCAGGTGACAGTTCGGTTCGGCGACTTCGTCGCGCTCAAGGACGTGACGTTCGACCTGAAGGCCGGCGCGCTGCTCGCCATAGTCGGACCCAACGGTGCCGGCAAGTCGACGCTAGTGAAGGTCATCCTGGGGCTGACTGCGCCGCTGTCGGGACACGCCACGGTGTTCGGTGAACGGCCCGGCGCGAACCCCGAGCGCATCGGCTACGTCCCGCAGCTCAAGACGTTCGACCGCACGTTCCCTGCCACCGCCTTGGAACTGGTGGTGACGGGGTTACGGGGCGCGTGGCCCGGACGGGTGGTAGCAGGCGAGCGCGAGCGGGCCTTCGCGGCCCTGCACCGCGTTGGCGCCGCGGAGCTCGCGGGCCGGCCGCTGGCGCGGCTCTCGGGCGGCGAACTGCAACGCGCGTATCTCGCGCGCGCCTTCGTAAGGGGGCCGCAGCTCGTGCTCTTGGACGAACCGGCAACGGGCGTCGACTACTTGGCCGAGCGCGACATCTACGACCTGCTCGAGGAGTACCAGGCCGATTCGGGCGCCACCGTCGTCATGGTGACGCACGACCTGACGGCCGCCCGTTACCACTCCGACGACGTGTTGGTCCTGAACCGCACGGTGCACGGGTACGGCCCGCCGGAGGACGTGATGCGCGAGGAATGCCTGCAGGCGGCCTTCGGACACAAGCGCCACGACCACGGGTTCACGCTGTGAGGTCACGACCACGGGTTCACTCTCTGGGACTACGCCCACGGGTTGACGCTGTGAGGTCACGTTCGTGACCATCCTCGAGGCGCTGGCGCTGCCGTTCTTCCAGCGCGCCGTCATCGCCGGGCTCGCGATAGCCGTCATGGCTGGCGTGCTCGGCGTGTTCGTCGTGCAGCGGCGGCTCTCCTTCCTGGGCGACGGCCTCGCCCACGCGGCGTTCGGCGGCATGGGCATCGGGGCGTACGTGATCGTCACCAGCGGCCTGATCGGTTCGGGGGTAGCGCTGCTCGAGCACCCGCTCTGGATAGCCATGCCGTTCAGTCTGCTGGCGGCGCTCGTCATCGCCGCGCTGCGCAAGCGCACGCGCCTCAGCTCCGACACCGCTATCGGCGTGGCCTTCGCCGTCAGCGTGGCCCTCGGCGTCATGTTCTTCTCGCTCATCCCGCCCGACGTCAACCTGGGCGTCTCGGTCATGGACCTGCTGTTCGGTTCGATCCTGGGCGTGCGCCGGGGAGACCTGATCGTCATCGTGGTCGTGGCCGTGCTGGCCGTCGGCGCGCTGATGGGGCTATGGGGAAGGCTCGGCTACGCCACCTTCGACGACGAGCTGGCGCGTAGCGACGGCCTGCACACCGACCGGCTGGAGCTGGTGCTGTTCCTGCTGGCCGCCCTCGTCATCGCCGTAAGCGCCAGCGTGGTCGGCATCGTGCTCATGGCCGCCTATCTGGTGATACCCGCGGCCGCCGCTAGGCTGCTGGCGCGGACCCTCGCACAGATGACGCTCCTGAGCGTGCTGTTGGGCGTGGTCAGCACCGTGGTGGGGTTGGGGCTGTCCTTCTACTGGGACGTGCCGAGCGGCGCCACCATCGTGCTCACGCAGGCGGCCCTGTTCGTGCCCGCTGCGGTCTTCGGGCACCGGCGCTGACCTCGGGGGCCGGACCGCGAGGACGCCGGAGGCGGGACCTTGGACGACTCAGAAGGTCGCCACGGCGACGAACTCGCGGCCCGCTACCCGAAGATCTCAGGCCACAGCTCGTCCACCTTCCGCTTCACGGCGGTGGGCATCACGAGCTTCTCGGGCCAGTCCCGTGCGAACCCCTCCGACCTCAGCTTCGGAGTGGCGTCGACCGCGAAGATCGGCGCGGCCGCGAAGGTGTCGTCGACGATCTGCACGTCGCGCTCGGGGTCGATGTTGTTGAGCATGGTCCAGATGCAGTCGTCGAAGTCCCGCGGGTTGCACAGTTCGTCCACCACGGCTATCAGGCGCACCCCCTTGGCCACGCCCTGGCGCGCCGCCCACTCGGCCAGGTGCCGCCCTTGCCCGGGGCGCTTCTTCTTCGTGGTAATGAACCAGAAGCCGCCCGCCACCTGGTGCTGGTCCTCGATCTCGGCGTGCACGGGCAGCTCGCCGGCGGCACGCTCGGGGTTCGGCGCGAAACTCACGTCGCCTCCCTCCTCGGGCGTCTTCCGCGTGCCGTCGAGAACGAGCTTGCTGCCGTAACTGAAGGCGCGGCTCGAGTGGTCGAGCACGTCCATCGGACCCTTCGCGAACTGGCTGTCGCGGCCCGGAACGGTGCCGGCCAGGACCTTGCGCCAGAAGCCCAAGTGATCCTTCGGGTCGGCCTCGGGGTCGTCGCTCACGAGCAAGACCTTCGCCAGCATCATCTGGCCCAGCCCCAGGAGACCGTTGGCCACCTTGAAGGCCTGGCCCGGGTAGCTCTTCTCGATCACCACGTTGACGAGGTTATGCGCGATGCCGGCCGGCGGCAGGTGGTAGTCGACGATCTCGGGCAGTATGAAGCGCGCCGGCTCGAGGAAGATCCTCTCGCTCGCCTCGATGAGGTAGGCGTCCTCCATCGGCGGTCGGCCCACGACGGTGGCGGGGTAGAGGGGGTCCTCGCTCGTGGTCACGGCCGTCACGTGGAAACGCGGGTACTCGTCGGGCAGCGTGTAGAAGCCCGTGTGGTCGCCGAACGGACCCTCCATCACGAGGTCCTCGTTCGGATCGACGTAGCCCTCCAACACGATCTCTGCGTGAGCGGGTACCTCCAGGTCGACGGTGACGCCCTTGACCACCTCGACCTGCCTGCCGCGCAAGAAGCCGGTCAGCGAGTACTCGTTGAGACCCGGCACGCGCGGGAGCGGCGCCGTGGCGGCGTAGGTGAGGGCGGGGTCGCCGCCGATGGCCACTGCCACCTCCAGCCGTTGGCCCAGGCGCGCGGCGGCGGCCATGTGACGCGCCCCGGTCTTGTGGCGCTGCCAGTGCATGGCCGTACTGTTCCGGTCGAGCACCTGCATCCTGTACATGCCGATGTTCAGGTCGCCCCGCTCGGGATCGCGCGTGATCACGAGCGGCAGCGTGATGAACGGCCCACCGTCCTGCGGCCAGGTCGTGAGGACGGGGAGGCGGCCGAGGTCGACCTCGTCGCCGCGCAGCACCACCCGCTGCACGGTCGCCGTGCGCACGCGCCGGGGCGGCAGCGCCGCCACCTCGCGCAGTTTGGGCAGGTTGGACACCAGGCCCAGCAGCCCGCCGCCCAGTTTCACGTCGAGCAGCGAGCGGATGCGCTCGCCCACCTCGTCCAGGTTCTCGACCCCGAGGGCCAGCGCCATGCGCTCGCGGGTGCCGAAGAGGTTCATCACCACGGGCGTGTGCAGCGCTCGACCGTCGCGGTCGACGGGCCTCTCGAACAGCACGGCCGGGCCGCCCGACTTGACGAGGCGGTCGGCGATCTCGGCCATCTCGAGGTAAGTGGACACGGGCACGGCGACGCGCGTCAGCTGGCCGCGCTCCTCGAGCCTGGCTACGAAGCCTTTCAGGTCGGAACTCATGCCCACATGCTAGCCACCGTGGGCGCCGCCCTCCCGCTGGGCCGTCAACGCCGCCCACTCGGGGGCGGGAGCCTCTACGCCGGCGTCCAGGAGGGCGCGGGCCAGAGCGGCCTTGAGCTCGTCCATACCCGCCCCCGTCACCGCGGAGACGATTCGAGCGTCGTAACGCCTGGCGAGCTCGGCCACCACCTGGGGGTCGGCCGCGTCGGCCTTGTTGAGCACCACCTGGCGGGGCACCTCTAGCCCTAGGTCGTCGAGGACCCGCCTCACGGCGTCGACCCTGTCGGGTGCGCCAGGGTTCGCGGCGTCGACCACGTGGAGCAGCAGGTCGGCGTCGTGCAACTCCTCGAGGGTGGCGCGGAAGGCGTTCACCAGCTCCTCGGGCAGTTCGCGGATGAACCCCACCGTGTCGGTGTAGACGACCTTGCCGCCGAACGGCCCGAGGCCGGGCAGCCAACCCTCGCGGCTGGTGGGGCGCAGGGTGGCGAAGAGCTTGTCGCGCGCCAGCATGTCGGACTTGGCGAGTGCGTTGAAGAGCGTCGACTTGCCGGCGTTCGTGTAACCGACGAGCGCTACCGTGGGCGTGGTGCTGCGCAGGCGCTGCTTGCGGCTCTCGCTGCGGCGGCGGCTGATGGCGTCCACCGCGGCCTCCAAGCTCGCTATGCCGTCGCGGATCTTGCGGCGGTCGACCTCGAGCTTGGTTTCGCCGGGACCGCGAGTGCCTATGCCCCCGCCGAGGCGGCTCATGGCGACGCCGCGGCCCGCCAGCCGCGGGAGCTGGTAGTGGAGTTGCGCCAGCTCCACCTGCACTTGCGCCTCGCGGCCGCGCGCGTTCTGCGCGAAGATGTCGAGGATGACCTGAGTGCGGTCGAGCACCTTCAGCTTGGTGAACGCCTCCACTTCGCGCGCCTGAGCGGGCGAGAGTTCGCGGTCGAAGACCAACAGGTCGGCGTCCTCGTGGAACGCCAGGGCGACGACCTCTTGCAGTTTGCCTTCGCCCACCAACGTGCGCGGGTCCGGTTTGTCGCGGTGCTGCAAAGTGGACGCCGCGACGTCGGCGCCGGCGCTGCGCACGAGTTCGGCGAGTTCCGTCATGCGCGACTCGGTCTCGAAGGCGCCCTCCCTACCGGCGAGGCCCACCAGCACGGCGCGCTCCGCGCTCGTCCGGTGCACCTCCCGCGCGGCGGAGTCGCGCGCCAGCTCCTCCTCCAGCGCGTGCACGCGTTCGAGGAAGTTCAGTTCCTCGAGCTGGCGCACCGTCATCGGCGCCTCCACCAACCAGTCCTCCTGGTCGCTCCCGGCGGGCGCAACGAAGGCGAGGTGGGCGGGACCAACGACGACCGCGTCGGCGGAACCGGCGGCGGGTGTCACGTCCAGCGCCACCATGGCGTCGAGGCGGTTCATGAACAAGGTGGTGAGGTCCGCGCCGGAGAGGCCCCCTGGCTTGAGGTGCGTGTGAGCGAGACGCAGTCCGTAAAGGCGCGATTCGGCCTCGCCGTGCACCGGTGGCAAGGGGGTGTCGGAGGCGTCGCCCACCGCCACGGTGAGCACGCGACCGCGGCGGTCGATCAGCAGGCTGACGCCACGTTTCAACTCGACGGTCAGCCGGCCCATCGCACGGGCCAGGTCGACCGTCACGGCCGCTTCGGGCGGCACGCGCCGCCGGTACAAGTTGCTGAGGCGCTTCAGTTGGTTGCTCTTCAGGCCGGTAGTGCGGCCGTGGACCTTCTCTATGGTCGCGGCTCCTCTCGCCGAGGGGCATCTGCTTGGCGCATGCCCGCGTGAACAAGGGCATTCTAGCCCTCGGGGGCCGCATGCTAGGCTCGCGACGATGCCGGCCCCAACAACCGTCCGTGGCGCGCTGATCGCTTTCCTGACGGTCTTGCTCGTGAGCCTCACCGGCCCGGTGCTGGCCCAGTCGGGCGGCGCCGTCAGGGCTTCGAGCCGCTCGGGAACCGTGTTCGTGGAGCTTACCGACCTCGCCCGCGCGGCTGGGGTGGTGGCAACCGGGAGTGGCGACGTCTTCACCTACCGGGGACCCTTGGGCGTGGTGACCTTCTTCGCCGGTTCCTCCGCGGGCCTCCAGCAGCGGCCGGGCGACGGCGGTCCGCCGGAGGTCTCGTTCTCCGCGCCCGTCATCCGCACGGGTGAGGAGTGGTGGGCGCCGTTGGACGCCCTCGAGCTGTTGGGGGTGGCGCCCGACCCTACCGGGGTCGCGGTCGATCTGGCGACCGGGGTGAGGGTAGCCCTCGCGCTCGAGGCCTTGCCCGGAAGTAGCCCGAACGACGCCGCGGTCCAACTGGAGGGCGATGACGCTGCGTGGGAAGTGGGGGAGCTGGCCGCCGGCGTGCCGGTGCTGCGCTTCTTCCACGACGGCGTGGGGCTCACCCTCGTGGACCTGGCACTGCTGCCCCTGGCGCGTCCCGAGCTGACCGCCCAGGTGGACGCCGCGCTCGACGACGCCTGGAGGCAGGACGGCGCCCGCGACAACCTGCTCCTGCTGCAGGTGACCGCCGTCGAGGAGTCGGCGTGGGACAACACTCTGCGCTTCGCTCAAGGCAGCCGGGAGCTAGAGGTGCGCTACCCGTACCGGCTGCTGCTTCAAGTCGGCTCGGCCGAGACGGTAGCGCCTGACGCCCCCGTGGCGGGTGTGGTGCTGCTGCCGGCGGGCTTCGACCTGTACCGCCCCCTGAGAGTCGAGTGGGCCGGAGTATCCGCCGAGGTCTCCTTCCGACGCTGAGGGCGCCCGCCGACCTGTACGCTTGGAGGCGTTGGGGGCCCATGGCGGGTCCCCGGTACTACGGAGGTAACTGGATGAAGCTGGTCATCTCGAGTGCCGTGCGCACTCCTCTCGGCGCCTTTCAGGGCGCCTTCGCCTCGCTGCCTGCCGCGCGCCTCGGAGCGGCCGCGGTGGCCGGGGCCGTCGAACGCGCCGGCGTGGCGAACGACGCGGTGGACCTCGTCCTCATGGGCAACGTGCTGCAGGCCGGCCAGGGGCAGGCGCCGGCACGCCAGGCGGCCATCTACGCGGGCCTGACCAGGTCTACGCCCGCAGTGACCATCAACAAGATGTGCGGCTCGGCTCTCGAGGCGGTCATACAGGCGGGCCGCGCCATCGCGGTCGGCGACGCGCAAGTGGTGGTGGCGGGCGGCATGGAATCCATGACTAACGCGCCCTACCTGGTGCCCGGCGCGCGAGCGGGATTGCGACTCGGCGACGCCAAGCTGATCGACTCGATGATCCACGACGGCCTTTGGGACGTGTACGGCGACAAGCACATGGGCTCCTGCGCCGAACTGTGTGCCACCAAGTACGACTTCACGCGCGAAGAGCAGGACGAGTTCGCCAAGCGCTCCTACACCCGGGCGCAGAACGCCGGTGAGGACGGCACGTTCGCGGCCGAGATCGTCCCCGTCGAGGTGCCCGGCCGGCGCGGCACGGTGGTGGTAGAGCGCGACGAGGGCCCGGCCCAGGCCGACTTCGAGAAGATGGCGCGCCTGCGCCCCGCCTTCGAGAAGGAGGGCACGATCACGGCCGCCAACGCCAGCACCCTCAACGACGGTGCCGCGGCGCTGGTCATCACCTCCGAGGAGGTCGCGGCCGCCCGCGGCATGCCGGTGCTGGCGACCATCGAAGGCTGGGCCGGTTTCGCCATGGAGCCCGAATGGTTCACGTTGGCGCCACTGGGGGCCATGCACAAGCTGTTCGAGAGGACGGGCTGGGGTGCCGACAGCGTCGACCTCTTCGAGGTCAACGAGGCGTTCAGCGTGGTGCCCATGGCGGTCATGCGCGAGTTCGGGATCGGCCCCGACGTGATGAACGTCCATGGCGGTGCCGTGGCTCTCGGCCACCCGATAGGGGCCTCGGGCGCCCGGATCCTGGTGACGCTGCTCAACGCCCTGAAGCTCAAGGGCAAGAAGCGCGGCGTGGCCAGCATCTGCATCGGCGGCGGCGAGGGCCAGGCGCTGGGGCTGGAACTGGTCTGAGCCGGACTTCAGGCGGGGCCGTCACCCATGCCGCCCGCCAGCTTCTCGGGCAGGCGGCCCATCTGCACCGCCTCGGCCACCATGGGCGAGATACCCCACGCGACGATCTCGAATGCCACGGCGGCGAAGTCGTATTCGACCTTGTCCATCTCGATCTCGACGCTGTCTTCGCTGACCGTCAGCAGCGCGTAGTCGGCGCCGGGCTCGCCGTTCAGCGACAGGCCGACCGAGCCGGGATTCACGACCAGGCCGTTGGGGCCCACGCGGCGGAAGAACGGCACGTGCGTGGCGCCCGAGGCGAGTATCGAGCACCGGTGCCGTTCCAGCATGCGCGTCAGCGAGTGCGGGTCCTGGTTGAGGTTGAGGCGTTCGCTCGTGTTGTCGACGGTGCCGTGGAAGAACCGCAGCCAACCGGCCGGGGTCTGTATCCGTTTCTGAACGGGCAGGCCCTGCAAGAAGGCCAGGTGCGAGGGTTCGAGGACGCCCCGGGTCCAAGAGAGGATCTCGTCGGCCACCCCGTGGCGCTTCTTGGACGCGGAGATGAAGCCGAAGGCGAGGCGTTCGTCGGACGCCCCCAACGTGCACTCGATGCCCTCGGAGCGGATCAGGTCGATGGCCTCATTAGGCGCCGGGCCGTAGCCCACCAGGTCGCCAAGGCAGAGGATGGTGTCGACGCGGCGCCGCTTGAGCGCCTCGAGCGCCGCCTCCAGCGCGATGACGTTCGCATGAACGTCGCTGATGAGGCCGATGGTCATGGGTCCGCCGCGGCGTTCGGCGCCGGCCCCCACCCCGTCAGCGGCGCTCATGCTTGGTGGAGGTGATCAGACGCGTTCACCCAGCTCGACGCCCTCTCGCATGAAAGCGGTGAGGAGTTGCACGGCCCCCTCCAGGTCTGACTTGGAGACCATCTCGGTGACGGTGTGAACGTAGCGCGACGGCGTGGAGATCGTGAACGCGGCCGCACCGCCCCGGCCCTTCTGCAGGGCCGCGGCGTCGTTGCCGCCGAGCGGCAGCACCTCCAACTGGTACTTGATGCCGTGTTTCTCCGCCAGGGCGATGAAATGGTCGAGCAGCCAGCGCGTGCTCACGATGCTCGAGTCCATCACCTTGAGGGCCGTGCCGTGGCCGAGTTGCGTGACCCTGAGGTGGTCGCCGATCTCGGGAGTGTCGACCGCCAGCGTGGTATCCAGCGCCACGCCCACGTCCGGCGCCACCGAGAACGCGCCCGCCTGAGCACCGCGCAGGCCGATCTCCTCCTGCGTCGTGAAGACCGCGTAGAGGTCGGCGTTCATGCTCACGCCACTCAGGCGCTTGATGGCCTGGATGAGGATCCAGCAGCCCGTCCGGTCGTCGAGCGCCTTGCCCGTCACGACCTCGCCCAGGTCCTCGAACTGTTGGCGCAACGTGATCATGTCGCCCAAGCGCACCTTGGCCTTGACCTGGTCGGCGGGGAGGCCGAGGTCCACGTAGAACGCATCGAGCGTGGGCACCTTAGCGCGCTCCTCGGTGGTGCTGATGTGGATCGGCTTGCCGGCGGGGTTCATGACGCCCACCAGCGTCTCGCCGGAGATGGAGGCGTGCACGTGAACCTGCCGCGCGAAGAGGTTGCGCGGGTCGAAGCCGCCTAGTTGCTGCACCCTCAGGAAGCCCTTGTCGTCTAAGAAGCGCACGAGGAAGCCGATCTCGTCCATGTGCGCGGCCACCATCACCTTGGGCGCGCCTTCCTTACCGGCGCGCTTGAGCGCCATGAGGTTGCCCATGGCGTCGACCGAGACCTCGTCGACCAGGCCCTCTATCTCGGCGCGCACGATGGCGCGGACCTCCTCCTCGCGCCCCGGCACGCCGGGCGCCTCCGACAGACGCTTCAATAACTCCATGGTCGCGAGTCTACCGCGCTATGAGACCGCCGGCGCCCGTTAGCCAGTCGGCAACGAGGCCGAGGAGTTGGCCCGGGCACTCCTCCTGCGGTAGGTCGCCGCAGGCCTCGAGCTTCACCAGCGTGGGATCCTGCAGCTCCTCAGCCAGTCGTTCCGACTCGGACAGCGGCACGCTCCCGGCGGCGGCGCCGGCCACCACGAGGGCGGGTACGCTCACCTGCTGCACGCGCCCCTCGAGGCTGGCCGGGGGGCCGGCGAGGGTGACCTGCCACAGCCCCTGGTCCCAGCCGGCGACGGTGGTACCGATCATCCGCGCCTCGCGCTGAGCGTCCGTGGCCTTGGTGGCGTCGAACCAGGCGCCGGTGTACATCTGTTCCCCCGGCGGGCCGGCAACCTGACGCATGAGCACGGGTCCGATCCTGCGCAGCTGCGGGGTGGCGAGCAGCCACCTGGGCGCGCCCCCGCCCTCGCTGAGGAGATAAGCGGGTGTCGCCACCAGCACCAGACCCGCCACCAGTTCGGGATGCTGGAGGGCCACCTCGAGCGCCAGGACGCCACCCGAGTTGTCGCCTACCAGCACCACGCGCTCGAGCCCGAGGCGGTCGATGAGGTCGACCGTCTGCCTCACTTGCGCCTCCGGGCCGTAAGGGTTCTCGCTGCCGCGGAAATCGTCCGGCTGCGGCCGCGAGGAGAGGCCGAAACCGGGCCGATCGAAGGCCACCACGTCACCGAAGGCTGCGAGGCCCTCCCTGATGGCGTCGAAAGAGAAGGCGTTGGAGGCGTAGCCGTGCAGCAGCACGAACGCCAGCGGCGCCTCGCCCGTGCCGGAGTACGGGGTGAAGGTGGTGTAGAGCTGCACGCCGTCCACGTCCAGCAGCCGCCCGTCCGGGCGGTCGACGGCAGCCACCGCGGCCTCGAGTGAGAGGGTGTTCGCGGGCGGCGGGATCCTGACGACGAGGGGCAGGAAGACGACCAGGAGCACGAGCAGGGCGATTATCGCCAGCGATACCTTGATGCGAAACGGCATGCCGCATGTTAAGCGCGGCACGCCGCTCGCTTGGCGTCTTGGCCCCAGCTTCAGCTCAGCTGTCTGACCACTTCGCTGAGCGCTTCTCCAAGAAGGCGCTCGTGCCCTCACGCATGTCGGCGGTGGTGACCACCATGCCGAAGAGGTCGGCCTCGATCTCGAGTCCCTGCTGCAGCGTCACCTCGAGGCCGCGAACGACGGCCTCCTTCGCCAGGCCCAGCGCGATCGGCGCGTTCTTCGCAGCCTGGCGCGCGAGCGCCACGGCCGCCTCGAGCGCGTCCTCGGCAACGCGGTTGACGAGGCCCAACTGCAGCGCCTCGTCGGCCGCGACGTGGCGCGCCGTGAGTATCAGGTCTAGGGCCCGGCTCTGACCGATCAGGCGGGGCAGGCGCTGCGTGCCGCCGAAGCCCGGGATGAGCCCCAACCCCACCTCCGGCAGGCCCATGCGGGCACCTGGCGCCGCCACCCGCAGGTCGGCCGCTAGCGCCAGTTCGAGGCCGCCGCCGAGCGCGAAGCCGTTGATGGCGGCGACGGTGGGGAAGGGCAGGGAGGCGAGGGTATTGGCCACGTCCTGGCCGCCAAGGGAGGTGTCGCGGCCCGCGAAGGAGTCGCCAAGGTCTCGCAGGTCGGCGATGTCGGCGCCGGCCACGAACGCGCGGCCCGCGCCGGTGATGACGAGGGCGCGTACTTCCGTGTCGGAGGCCGCCAGGTCGAAGGCCAACCCCAACTCGTACAGCACGTCCTGGTTGAGGGCGTTGAGGGCTTGCTGGCGGTCGACGGTGATGATGGCTACCTCGCCGTCGAGCTCGTAGCGCAGGTGCTCGAAGGAGACCTCGCCCAGGTCTTCCAGGCCGTCGGTGTTCGGGTCGTGCTCGTCGCTCATGTTCCAGCTCCCTGTCGGGTGGGCCACGGGGCGCCACGGGTCGGGCCATGGGGCCCCTAAAGGTGGGTGATCGGTTCGGTCAGTAGTTGTAGAAGCCCTCGCCCGACTTGCGGCCGAGCTTGCCGGCGCGGACCATCTGACGAAGGAGCGGCGCCACCCTGAACTTCGGATCGCCGAACTCGGTCAGCAAGGACTCGGCCGCCGCGAGGCTCACGTCGAGCCCCACCAGGTCGGCGAGGGCCAGCGGCCCGATGGGCATGTTGGCGCCCAGCTTCATGGCCCGGTCGATGTCCTCGGCGCTGGCCACCCCTTCCGAGAGGGCGTGGATGGCGTCGTTGATGTAAGGCACCAGCAGGCGGTTGACGATGAAACCCGGCTTGTCCTCGCACACGATGGGCGTCTTGCCGATGCCCTCGGCGAACGCCCTGGCCTGCTCGACGGCTTCCTCGCTGGAGCGGAGCCCGCGGACGACCTCTACCAGCGCCATCATCGGCACGGGGTTGAAGAAGTGCATGCCGCAGAAGCGTTCGGGGCGCCCGCTGAACTCGGCGATGGCCGTGACCGAGAGGCTGGAGGTGTTGGTGGCGAGGAGCGCGCCCTTCGACGTGATCGCCGCCAGCTGACCCCAGACCTCGCGCTTGACCTCGAGCGACTCGAAGACGGCCTCGATGATCACGCCGGCGTCCTCGAGCCCGCTGATCCCGTGCCTGGCCGTCACTCGCGTCATCGCCTCGTCGGCTGCCGCCTTGTCGATCGTCTCCTTCTTCACCATGCGCGCCAAGCTGCCGCGCATGGTCTTCTCCGCGCGCTCCAGGGCCCCGTGATCGGTGTCCAGGAGGGTTACCTCGTGCCCGGCCAGCGCACAGGTCTGTGCGATGCCCGAGCCCATGGCGCCCGCTCCGATGACCGCTACTTTCATCCGTTTACTCCTCTCGCCGAACGCGCGCTGCCTCAGGGGGCCACGCAGGCGTTAAGGGTCGCCTCGATCATCTCGAGGATCGCCTCGTCCAAGATCTCCGGTGCGACGAACGAGGCGTCGCCGATGCGGTTGCTGGCCACGAGCATGCAGCCGGTTCTGACGCTTCTGAGTTTGCCCAGCATGAAGAGGGCCGAGGCCTCCATCTCCAGCGCCAGCACGCCTTTGGCAGCGAGCTCGACCGTGGCCGCCGGGGTAACGGCGTAGAAGGCGTCGTCGGTCTGGATGAGACCGACGTGCGTGGCCGGTTTCCGGCGCTTGGCGGCGGCGACCAGAGTCTGGGTCAGCTCGAAGTCCGGGACGGCCGTGTAGCTGGCTGGGCCTAGGTACTGACGGGTGGTGCCGTCGTTGGCGACGCTGCCGGTGGCGACGATCAGGTCGCCTGGAGTGATACCCGCGCCGACGACGCCGGCGGTGCCGATGCGCACGAGCGTCTTCGCGCCCTCGCGCACGAGCTCCTCGACCACGATCGCGAGGCTCGGGCAGCCCATGCCGGTGGCCTGGACGCTCACGCGGACGCCCTGGTAGGTGCCCGTGTAGCCGTACAGGTGCCGGTAGGTGTTGTAAGGCTCCGGGTTCGTCAGGAAGCGTTCCGCCACCAGAGTGGCTCGGTCCGGGTCGCCGGGTAGCAGGACGATGGGTGCTACGGCGCCCTCGGGTGCGCGAACGTGAAGTTGCGTCATCGGTTCTCATGATAGCAGGCAGGGACGTATGAACAGCCCCACGCCGAAGGCGTTTGGCGAGTGCTAGAGTGCCGCCGATGATGAACCTCGAGGACGTCCTCGCTGGACTCTGGTCCCGGCTGCCCGGGTGCCGGGTCGTGGCCGTCGTGGGCATGGACGGGCTCCTCGTCGAGCGCCACCCCAACGACGCTCAGGCTAGCAAGCTCCGCTCGGCGCCGGGCGCCGACGAGCTGGAGCGCGTGGCCGCCGACCTCACGTCCGTTCTCACCATCGTGGCGGGTGAGATGAGCCAGCAGTTGGGCGCACGGATCGACGAACTCGTGGCGCTCTCGGAGAGCGGCGGCTACCTCGCTCGGCGCGTGAACGGCGAGCTCTTCCTGTTCGTGGTCGTGGGCGCCAGCGCCGACCTGGGCTCCGTAAGACGCCTCGCCGCCGAAGTGGCGAGCGAACTGGCCGGGGCGTTCGCATGAGCGGTCTACCGGCGTTGGAAGCCGTGCTGGACGAGCTCCTGGCCGTTCGCGGCGCGACCGTAGCAGCACTGGTCGACGGCGCCGGCGACATGCTGGCTGGCCGCAGCCACGACGATGCGGTCATGGCGCGTGCGGCCGGCGTCATGACGACCACCCTGGCCGCCGCCACGGCCCTCGGCGAGCTACTCCCCGGTAGCGGCGACGGCGATTCGGGCGCCTCACGCCCCAAGCAAATGATGCTCGACCTCGACACGGGACCCCTCCTGTTCGTGCCGCTCACGAAAAGCGACCGGGTGGTCGTGATGGCCTTGGAATCGGACGCGGACCTGGGTCGAGCCCGCTTCGCGGTCAGGAACCGCTTGACCAGGTTGGAGGAGCTGGCGGTCGAAGGCTGAGACCCGCCGGCCGCTCCGCGGTTAGCCTGTGGCATGAACCCGCTCAAGCTCGAGATCGACAAGGAGACGGCCCGCGGTCGC
>JACDJA010000888.1_pt1 | contig 28960 bp, 29 predicted proteins | sample 7449241 | NCBI WGS metagenome assembly JACDJA01 (sample SAMN14253289, study PRJNA609438) | sludge metagenome | isolation source: initial anaerobic sludge | collected 2018-12-20 | reverse complement strand
CGGTATGCGTGCCCTCTAATACATCTTGTATAGAGTTTCTAGCGAGATCTAGCAATATTTTCTGATCCATAAGTACCTCCTATTTGATACTTGAATCTACATACAATAATAGCATAAATTTTATTTTTGAGAAAAAATATTACAGAGTACTACAATCTAGCATCAGCAAGCGTAAGAGCAAACAAGACATCAATGCCGCTCTTTTGCAACACTGCCCTCGCCTCCGAAAGCGTTGTTCCTGTCGTTACGATATCATCAATAAGTATCGCATCCGTGCCTTGCTTGCCCTTATAGACAAAATCTCTCGGGTTTGCAAGCCTATAATCCAAACTTTGAGCAGAATAACTCACCTTATTATTTGCCAAAAGAGATGCATGGAGTACTTTTGTGTGTGCTCCTCTCATAGAGTGTGTCAAAAGAGCAACATGAGAATAGCCTCCCTTTATGCGCTCATCCACGCCGATAACGGCAATATCTCGTGCATCATTAGCGATAAAATGTTCCATAAACGGTTTAAATGTCATCTTGGCAAGCTCTCTGTAGACTCTATAACCGATGGGGGTATGCTTAGAGTGTAAAAGCTTCTCTATAGAGGAATAGCTATAAAAACTATAGACATCAAGTGAGCCGATCTTTCTTTTGGTGATATTTGCTCCAAGTAGATTATCCTTGCATCGCTTACAGATGATGTTAAAGCTCAAGGCATGGCAGCTAAAACATCGCATCTTAGAGTTTTTCGTACTCGCTCGGAGTATTATTTTCTCTATAAATATTTTCCAAAATCGACAATTCGTCTCTTCTTGGTCTATGATACAGCATTAATGCGATAGATAACCCGATGATCAATAACACATACTCTAAATCAGTAAACATAAAATAGTAGATAATCCCAAATATCGGTAAAGTCTCTACCATCGCCCAGAGAATAAAAAGTATAGTCAGATATTTACCATAATATGGAGGGATATTTGCATCTTTTTTCTGTTCTCCCTTGATAGAATTTATTCCCCGTACAGAGAAAAAATACTTTTTAAACACTGCCACAACAAAAAACAAAATGACCGCATAAACAATAATGCCCACTTGAAATATCCATTGCAACTCTTCATTACTTGAGACCACTTGCATTGGAGTATTATGGTGTATAAACCAAAGTACAAAACCATATATAAAAACACCCATTACCATAACAAGATGTATAAAACGCATAGTAAAAAAGTGCTTATTCGCATATTGTTCATTCATTTCGATCTCCTTTAGATATAAAAATAGTAACAGATATTTAGATAAAAAAGAATTAAACCAATCAATTTTTACAAATAGACAATCAATCTCCCCTATTTATTCTTGATTCTGTTATAATTGAATAAAAAAAATATGGCAAAAACAAACAAAAAACACAACAAACAGATCAAAGAGTTCTTTCACGGTGCCTCATTTGAAGAAGGCATAGTCAATCTAAGCAATGAACAGCTCAAAAGCCTAGCTTCGCTTTTTGATGCGGGAGATACTATCCAAGAGAGAGAAGCTCTCATAAAATTTCTTCGCAGAGTATGGAGTGGGAGGGATATAGCTCCCAAGAGAGAGATAGTCAAATTTATCTCAAATAACGGACTCAACAAAAAAGACGAAGAAGAACACCTAGAGAAGTATGAGAAAATCAAGCATGGGCTTGAGGGTATAGAACACACAAAAGAAGAGGCCGGGAGGGTGCTTGAACTCTTTAGTGACACAAAAAACAGGAAAATCACACAAAAGAAGATACTCTCAAAACTCAATTACCTACGAAAAAAAGAGTATTTTAAAAGTATTGAAGAGGCTATTGACGCTGAGATAACAACACTTGATGAGCTCTCATGGTACCACTCATTTGATTTTGGAGATTTTCGTAAGATTCTTCATTGCAAAACCATACCTCTAACGCAAGAAATATTTGATCTCCCAAAAGATATAACGATCAAAAAACTCTCAAAAATCAAAGAAGAAGTTACTTTTAAAAAACAAAAGGAGATTGATGATTTTCTTCTTACTTGCGAAAACAATGACTACTTAAGTGCTGACACCATCACGCAAGCACTCAGCTTAATATCCCCTGAAATTGAGATATATCACACCCCTATTCCCGATGATATTTTAGAAAAAATTATCCAAAATATCAATAAAAAATATTATCTAATATCAAGCGAAGATCACTATATCATCGAGAAAGAGAAAAAGCTACTCTTTAACGGAAGAGACCTCTATTACAACATCTCTGTCTCCTATACAAAGGAGTTTATCTATAAGACTATCTGGCAAAACAAACCACTCCCTATTGCCGGCGAACTCGAAGATGTAAATGAGAAGTTGATTGAAGATCTTTCAATCGCTATACAAGAGATGAAAGATGATATGCTTGATGTTGCATCAGGACTCAAGATCAATGAAGAACCTATTATTGATTTTATCATGGAGTATTTTGAACCTCAAGTCATCTCCTCACACTCTCTCAAGCTCAAAGAGAAAACCAAAAGACGGATTATGTATCATTGGCAAGAGTATCTCAAGCCATTTAAAGAGCGTCAAAACAGAGAAGAGCTCTTGGCAAAAACGATTCGTGATTTTAAACTCCTCTTTCCACTTGCAAGATCACTCAAAAGGGAAATCATATTCAATGTAGGACCGACCAATAGCGGAAAGACCTACGCAGCACTCAAAGAGCTCAAAGATGTCACAACAGGCTACTATCTCGCTCCACTGAGACTCTTGGCGCTTGAAGGTTATGAGACTCTCAAAAGTGATGGCGTTAAAGTCTCGCTCATCACAGGCGAAGAGGAGATCATAGATGAGGATTCTACTCATGTCAGCTCAACTATCGAGATGATGAACTCACAAGTTGCCGTTGATGTATGCGTTATCGATGAGATACAGATGATCAATGATCGCGATAGAGGCTGGGCATGGGCAAATGCACTTATCGGTATACCGGCAAAAAAAGTGATTCTTACAGGCTCCTCTGATGCCATAGAGGCGATCAAAGAGCTCTGCAATTATCTAGGAGAGACACTCACTATCAAACCTTTTGAGAGAAAAAATCCTCTTGAGCCATTAGAGCACGCAACCTCCATAAATCAGATAGAAAAACAGAGTGCGGTTATAGCCTTTTCAAGAAGAGAGGTTTTAGCACTGAAGCAACAGCTCTCGGAGAAATATAGAGTCTCAGTAGTTTACGGCAACCTCTCTCCGGAAGTCAGAAGAGAGGAGGCAAGACGCTTTAGAGAGGGAGAGAGTGATATACTTGTCGCTACCGATGCGATCGCCATGGGGCTTAATCTTCCTATAAAAACAATCCTTTTCGCAAAGGATAACAAATTTGACGGACTCAGACGCAGGGAGCTACAACCCTCTGAAGTACTGCAGATATCAGGTCGCGCGGGAAGATATGGCATCGAAGAGAAAGGCTATGTAGGTGCACTTGATAGAGGTATACTTGATAACATCAAAAAGGCTTTGACAACCCCGCTTGAGGATATCCCGCTTCCTGTAAGCGTCATGGCAAGCTTGGAGCATGTGATGCTTATCGGTGAGATACTTGATACACAAAATCTCACATCGATTCTTGAGTTTTTTACAGAAAATATGGAGTTTGATGGTCCTTTTATAGCTGCCAATATCGACTCAATGATAGAGATAGCAAATATCGTCGATGAGTATAAGATAGACTTACAGACGAGATACCGCTTGGCTTGCGCCCCTGCTTCTATCTCTTCGCCTTATATTGAGAGTATTATGCACAAATACATTCGCTTGATAGAGCAAAACAAAGAGGTGCACTATATCCCCCCTAAAGATCTGCCGAAATTTGCACAGACAAATGAGATGCTCCTCAATGCCGAAGATAGAGTCAGGGAGATTTCACTCTACCTTTGGCTCTCTTTTAGATTCCCTGATTTTTTCAAAGATACAGAGCTGGCTATTAGCTCACGGGCAAGGCTCAATAACTTCATAGAACGCTCCTTAAAAGAGGGGCACTTCGTTAAAGAGTGTCACCGATGCGGTAAAGTACTTGATTTTTCTTATCGATTCTCTATATGTGACGAGTGCCATGCAAAAGGAAAAAGAGGCGAAAGATTTTATAAGAAAAAATATAAATAATCAGCTCTTATAAGGCACTTTTGCGCTTGGTATAAGTGCTGAAGTATCTTCTAGATGGGCATCTTGATCATCAAAAAAGATATCTGCACCAAAAGCTTGTATAACCTCATGTTTGCGCACTCCTCCTTGAAAAAATGCTTCATCTACTCTAACGCCCCATGCGTTAAGGGTTCTTAAAACCCGCTCATGAGTAGAAAAATTTCTAGCAGTTACCAGAGCAGTTCGTATGGGAGATTGCTCCATGCCGAAACGATCTTGTATGCTTGATATCACTTTTAAAAATTTGAAAAACGGTCCTTTGCTGAGTGGATTTTTAGCATTTGCCTTCTCGTACTCTAAAAATCCCTCAAGACCCTTTTCTTGGTATACCTTTTCACTCTCATCTCCAAAAAGTACTGCGTCTCCATCAAAGGCAATGCGAACTACTTCGGAATCATTTTCGTCTTGATTTGAAAATGGCAATATGGTTGCTGCAGCGACTCCGGCGTTGATAGCATCTTGTACATCATCACTATTTGCAGAGAGGAAAAGGTCAACCTTGAAAGCTTCGAGATATCGCGCTACAGGTGTACCTGCGGTCCAGCCTGAGCGCTCTATATTGATCCCATAATGCTCCAAACTTCGCCCTATTCGTAAACCCGTAGCGGCATTATTGCGAGAAAGTATGATGACTTCTATGAGTTTGTCATCAAATTTTTTATTTATAGATAGAAAATTTTTCACAAACCTATATGCAGTTCCGAGCTCAAGAGGTTTCTCTTCATGGCTAAGCTGATAATCATAATATGCTTGCAGTCCTTTTTCATCAAAAATCTTATTTTCAATTTCGAGATCAAAAAGTGCACGCGAAGAGATCGCAACGACAAGTTTATCACTCAGCTCATACGCCATAGTACCTCTTTTTTTGAAAGATTATAGCATCTTTACACTCTTTGTTAATTGATTGAATATATAATTTCACAAAGGAGTTTTATGAAACAAATATTGGTAGTCTTTTTGTTATTGCTGAGCTTTTTAGATGCAAAGTATCTGCTCAAACCAAGTTATAGAGAGAAAACAAAGATAGATAAACTACCGAAAAACTCCGTAGCCGATATGAAAAACTTACCACAAGATCTCTCTTTTTATGCAACACAAGTGACTCCTTTTGATGCAAAAATACAAAAAGAGCTTGACAGAAAATACAATCATGAATACTTTGAGCCATGGACTCAGACAAGCGCTCAAATAGACGCCGATAAGCTTGGTTGGGAGGTACGATTTATCCAAAAAGAGCAGATATTTACTATCCTTGGCAAACTGATAGAGCAATCAGAGATTCAAGAGTGGATTGAAAATGAAAATATGGACGCTTTTGATACACAACGACTACGCGCAATCACCTTGCGCAGAGTTGATCTCAAAGCGTTTCCTACATCAATACAGTATTTTAAAAATCCAAAACGCCCGGGAGAAGGTTTCCCGTTTGATTACAATCAAAACAGCGCCTACCCTATCAATATGCCACTTTTCGTCTCGCATCTCTCGAAAGACGGCAAATGGGCATTTGTCAAAGGCGCCTATGCTTTTGGGTGGATTCAAACAAAAGATATAGCTTTTGTAGATGATGCTTTCATTAAAAAATTTAAAAACGGTAACTATGCTATGAGTATCAAAGATAACCTTAGACTCTTTGATGATGATAAAGATATCTCTCTCATTAAGCTTGGCACCCTCTTCCCTTATACACAAGAGGGGTATATGTTTGCGACAAAAGATGAAAACGGTATGGCAAAAATAGCCTATTTTAAAGCGACAGCAAAAGGAATCATCTCCCATAAACCGCTCAAGTTTGATGCCGATAATATTGCTATGATAGCTGCAGAATTTCAAGGAGAGCCCTATGGCTGGGGTGAGTGTTACGAAACACGAGACTGCTCTGCAACCACGAGAGACTTCTTTGCAGTCTTTGGGATATTTTTAGAGCGCAACTCTGCTGAACAGGCAAAAAATGGTAGGTATGTTGTCGATATCTCAGATATAGAAGATGTGCAGGCAAAAAAAGATGCTATCATAAAATATGCAAAGCCGTTTCGCTCTATGCTCTTTGTTCCCGGACATATCGTGCTCTATATCGGTGAGTATCAAAATGAACCTGTTATCTTGCATACCTATTGGGGCGTAAGACAAGAGGACTGGAGCAAGCTCATCACGGCGAGAACGATTATCACAACAACACAGCCGGGCAAAGAACTGAAAAGCACAAGAGAAGACTCCGAGCTTATCAAGACGCTTAAAGCAATCGTTATCTTCTAAATTTTATACCTTGCTGTGTTATAATTTTATATGAAACAAAAAAGCGTCTATAAAACAAAAATCATAGCCGGAACATTTAAGGGCATCATGCTTGATATCCCCAAAATTGATACCACAAGAGCCTCAAAGGCAATCCTTAAAGAGTCTATCTTCAATACACTCCAATTTAAAATTATCGATAAACCATTTTTTGAAGTATTTGGCGGGAGTGGCTCAGTCGGTCTTGAGGCACTCTCACGAGGTGCAAGCGAGCTCTTTTTCATAGAGAAAAACCCACAAACCTACAAAATCCTCCAAAGCAACATAGACAAACTTGATCCAAATAGATGCAAAGCCTATCTCGGTGATAGTTTTAAACTCTTTGAGCGAGTCTATAATGAGCTCAAATCGCTTAATAAAAAGTGTTATATCTACCTTGATCCTCCTTTTAGTATACGAGAAGGGATGGATGATATCTACAAAAAGACGATTACGCTTATAGCAAGTATCGAGCAAGAGGTTTGTGATATGGTCATGCTTGAGCATATGAGTTCGCTTGTGATGCCAAAAAGTATTGGGGTATTTGAACTTGCACGCTCAAAAAAATTTGGCAGAACAACAATCAGCTACTATGTGCCCAAGGAGATGGCTTGAACGCCAAGTTCCCCTCTATGAGTCTTACTCTTTTGGCTCTTATCATCCTTATTACCTTTATCCTCCCATTTATTATTACGCTTGAGCCTTTCAGATTCAATGCAAGCGCTATCTTGGAGTCCCCCTCACTAGAGCATATCTTAGGAACGGATAGACTCGGCAGAGATATCTTTGCAAGGATAGTCTATGGAGGGCAGATATCGCTTATCATCGGGTTTGGCTCAGCACTCATTGCCTCTTTTATCGGTATTGCTATGGGTGTAAGTGCGGGATATTTTCAAGGTACATTTGATAAAACATTTGTGATTATCGTTGATCTTTTTTTGACCTTCCCTACTTTTTTCTTGCTTCTTGCGCTCATCAGCTATGTTGATGCCTCAATCTTAGTACTTATCATAGTAATCTCTATTACAGGCTGGATGGGAACTTCAAGACTCATCAGGCAAGAGAGTTACAATATCTCAAAACAGCCCTATATCAAGGTGCTTAAAATTGCCGATGTCTCAAAATTGGTCATCATCTTTAAGTACTTCTTGCCGCTTGTTGCGCCTATCTTTTTTATCAGCTTTACTTTTGCACTCAGCGGTGCTATACTAGCTGAAAGCGGATTGAGCTACCTTGGGCTCGGCATCACACCCCCACAGATGAGTTGGGGCAGTATGCTCAGCGAAGGTAAAGGAGTGATGGAAATCGCTTGGTGGGTAAGCTTTTTCCCGGGACTTATGATATTTTTAGTGACATTTTCACTTGTCCAAATGAGTGACTATCTCCAAAATATCACTAACCAAAAAGAATCTTTCAATTAAGGAAAAAAATGGCAAATAAAGAAGATAAAATAGCACTCTTTATAGATTGTGACAATATCTCTCACAAGGCAATCAAAGGCATCATTAGTGAGCTGAGTAAGTTTGGTGTAGTCAATATCAGACAAGCGTATGGCAACTGGACAAAAGACAATCTCAAAAATTGGGAAGATAAGCTCTTAGAATTTGCCATCAAGCCTATACAACAATTTGATTATAGCAAGCACAAAAATGCTACCGATATTCTTATGAGTATCGATGCGATGGATCTTTTGCATACCAAAGAGATTGATGCTTTTGCTTTTGCTACGAGTGACAGTGATTTTACTCCTGTGGTTATGCGCGTACAAGCTGAAGGGATCAAAGTCTTTGGTTTTGGCGAAAAAAAGACACCAAAGGCCTTTATGGCAGCATGCTCACAGTTTATCTTCACAGAAAAGCTGATGATATCAGATGATAAAACAATCAGTGATGTCATCACTGATGAGAAAAAGAGCGGTCAAGAGATGCGAGAAGATGCATGGCTTGTCAATCTCCTCTATACGGGACTCGATCAAACGATGGATGAAAATGGCTGGGGGAACCTCGCTGATATCGGCACATATATCAACAATAGCTCCTCATTTTCAACCGTCAATTACGGCTACAAAAAACTAAGCGCCCTCATCAAAGAGATTGATCTCTTTGATATCCATTTCGATGAGCAAAGCAAACAGATGAGTATCAGGAAAAAGATATAAGCAACCTCTTACTCTTTTGGTTTTTGACTTTTAAGTATGCCTGCTTCGTAGAGGAAAATTGAGGGTTTAAAATCTATCTTTTTTACCTTGTCATACTGCGCAAGTGAGAGCATAAGCTTATCTTTTGCCCTTGTAACAGCGACATAGAAGAGTCTTCGCTCCTCTTCAAGCTCCCCGCCTTGATGCATAAGCTTATGATTTGGAAAACGCCCCTCCATAAGATCAATCACATAGACATCACGAAACTCAAGTCCCTTACTTGCATGCACGGTGAGCAGATTGACCCCCTCACCTTCGCTTAATTCGCTGACTCCCAAGATCATAGCATTTAAAAAACTGTTGAGATCATTATAATTTTTGGAAAGATCAAGGAGAAGCGAGCACTTTTTTATGATTTTCTCTTTCGCCTCTTCTCTTTTTATTTCATCAATCTCACCGTTTCTAAGGCGTGCTCTTTGATTTGAAAGAAATTCCACTACAACTGCGTACATTTTTGATTTGATAGCTGAGTTTAGGATACTACTCGGGTACCCCTTGCCCTGATGGTGTGCAAGAAAATCATAAAACCCCTGAAAAAAAAGCGCGCCGTTTATCGTCATCTTCGGATGTTTTAAAAGAGGATGATTGAGCACACCACTGCTGAGTCCAAGAGAGGTAAACCTTGAAGCACTACTCATCTGTATATCATCTCCAAAAAGTCCTAGATTGTGATTGCTGATAGCTGAACTCGGTGGCAATGAATCAGTCTTAGGCTCAAGTACACCGACAAATAGATTGCCGTTACCACAATGTATAAGTGATGTATAGAATTCTTTAGCGTGCGATGAACCAACCCCCTTTGCATACTCAAAGAGGTGGATAAATGCCATCATATCTTTTGGATTGACAAGAAGCGTGAGCATATCGAGTAGAAATTTGATCTCTTTTGTCTCAAAAAAACTCATACCCCCTTTTCTTTTGCACGAAATTCCGCGCTCTCGCAAACTCGCCTCGATGCCATCCGCACTTATATTGTTGCGAAAGATAACGGCAACTTCATTAGTGGGCGTATAGGAAGCTCTTATGGTATCTGCTATAGCTTGATACTGCTCAAAAAGCTCCTTATAGACAAGAAGTTTTGGCGAAATATCCTCTCCGACCCTCCCTACTTCAAGTTTTTTAGGATATATCCGCTCGTTATGCTCTATGACTCTGTTGGCAAGGGAGAGTATCGATGCGCTTGATCTGTAGTTTGTTTTTAGTGAAAATATTTTTGCTTTTTCATATCTATCTTTAAATGTTGAGATATTTTCGATATTTGCACCGTTAAACGCATAAATACTTTGATCATAATCACCCACGCAAAAGAGTGATTTGGCTTTAAGTGAGTCTACGAGGATGCCTTGGAGTGTATTTGTGTCTTGGTATTCATCAACAAGTACCTCCGTAAACTCTTTTTGTAAAACATCCCTCTTCTCAATAGCCTGAATGAGCAGGTCGTTAAAAGAGAGAAAACCAAACTGCTCCTTCTCCTGCTCAAATTCATCTATGATGTGCATATAGATATCAACAAGTGGCTTATGCTCCGGGTATCGCTCTAAAAACCACTCCTCAAATCCATCATTAGCAGCATTTTGATAGAGTGAGTAGATATCATAGAGAAATGCAGGCGAGAAAGCGCTCTGCTCAAGGTTGAGCCTAGTAAAATCTCTCTTTTCATAAACACTTCTAAAGAGTGTTTTGAGCTCAAATGGCTGCTTGAGGCTCAACGCGGGATCAAACTCTTTGAGCCACCTATAGCTTACGGCATGAAATGTGCCTGATTCGATTTTTGAGACAATCTTTGTATCAAAATGCCGCTCTAATCGCTCAAGCATTTCGCCGGCTGCTTTGTTGGTAAATGTAAGCAGAAGTATCTTACTTGGTTCAACGCCTTCGTAAAGGAGATGCGCGATTCTACCTACGATAGTTGATGTTTTGCCTGTACCTGCACTCGCGATGATGAGATTGTTGCCAAGAGGCGCTTTTGCTGCTTCGAGTTGCTCTTCATTGAGTCCATTCAGTGCCAAAATCTCTCCTTCTTTTAAGAGTCAGATTTTAGCAGGTTTTATATATGGAGTCTTTTAAAATTTTCTCTTTTCAAAGATAAAAATGGAGTATTTTATCAATCTACCTTACTGATAAGATTTTTATAGTGGCTAAGATTTTGATAGACCTTTTCATATCTCCACCGAAGGACAAATTCTATGATATGATTTTTTTTCTCAGGTGAGAGTGTCTCGCCTTTGCCAAAATAGCCTAAAGATATATTTTTCGCCTTCTTTTTTTGATCATTTTCACTCTCATAACTTATAACAATTATTTGGATATATTTACCGCTTCTGACCTCGCCGAAGTCCTCATCTCTTATGCCGATACCACTCAAATTCATAGCTTTATATGAAAAAATATCAATAAAGTTTTCGCACTTGCTTTCTATCTCCAAGATAGTGTACAACTCTTTAAATCTTTTCATATTAAAAGCTCTATCATCTACTAGATTAAAACTTTCAGTAGTATTACTTTTTTGGGTACTATTTTCTTGCTTTATCTCGATAGAAGCGTTATTTTCGGCAGTTTGAGAGCTTTGAACACTTTTTTCTTCTTGCTCTTTGGGCTCTCTGTTTTCGGGCGCATCAAACAAAGATTTTTGTGTAACAATCTTCTCTTCTAGCCTATCAGTAAGTGCTTTTAGTTTGTCTAAACTATTTGACATTAAGTACCTTTGTCATTCTTGGTCTATATTTTATAATATGTTTTCTTAATAATATATAAAAATATGAAATTTTATATTTATTCTAATTGAAAATCCTCTCATTTAATGATATATAGGGTAAAATTCGGTTTTAAGAAAGCATCAAACTAAGGTAGTATATGGATTATTTAGAGATAGAAGGCGGATATGAACTTAAGGGGAGAGTCAACATAAGCGGAGCAAAAAATTCTGCGCTTCCTGTAATAGCTGCTTCAATCTTAAGTGATAAACCATTTAAGATAACAAACCTTCCTAATGTTGTCGATATAAGAACTCTTTTGAAGCTTGTCGATATGCTCGGTGGCAAAGTCGAACATGATAACACTACGGCAATTATAGACAACAGCTCCATGAACTCCACAAAAGCTGTTTATGAGATCGTCTCACAGATGCGAGCCTCGATACTCGTCCTTGGTCCCCTACTCACTCGCTTTAGACATTGCGAAGTGAGTCTCCCCGGAGGTTGTGCGATTGGTCAACGACCTATAGATATGCACCTCAAAGCACTTGAATCTATGGGAGCAAAGATAGAGATAAAAGGCGGATATGTCCAAGCTGAAGCACCGAAAGGTCTCAAGGGCACAAAAATCATTTTCGATAAGATCACAGTTGGAGGCACGGAAAACATCATCATGGCTGCTTCTATGGCAAAAGGTGTTACGACGATTGTCAATGCCGCGAAAGAGCCGGAGATTGTACAACTCTGCGAGCTTATCCAAAGTGCGGGTGTAGAGATTACGGGCATTGGCACGAGTGAGCTAACCATCACGGGAACAGACGGCAAACCGCTAACATTTCAAGAGTGCAAGATCATCCCCGATAGAATCGAAGCGGGTACCTATCTTTGCGCTGCGGCAATTACAAACTCAAATATCACACTCGAAAATGTAGAAGGTAACCATATCAAAGCGATCTTAGATAAACTTGAGTCTATGGGATGCACTATAAAGACGGAAGAGAATGCCATAGCAATTAAAGGTCCCAAAAAACTAAAACCGATCAATATCACCACTTCTGAATATCCGGGCTTCCCGACCGATATGCAAGCACAGTTTATGGCGATAGCTGCTATAGCGCAAGGGGAAAGCATCGTCGAAGAGCGACTTTTTGAAAATAGATTTATGCATGTGAGCGAACTCAATCGCTTGGGTGCTGATATATGGCTCAAAGGCTCTTTAGCAGCCGTGCATGGAGTCAAAGAGCTCAATGGTGCTGATGTGATGGCAACTGACCTTAGAGCAAGCTCGGCACTCGTTCTTGGTGCGCTTGTGGCAAATGGAACGACGAAAGTAAGACGCATCTACCACCTCGATAGAGGCTATGACAATCTAGAAGGCAAATTGGCTAAACTTGGTGCAAGGATAAAAAGAAAAAAGGAGTAGCATGGATTTTAAACGACTTAACAGATACCTTCTCTTAAAAAAAGGAGCCTCATTTGACTACCCCTTTGATGAAACAACAAGGGTCTATAGGGTCGGCGGTAAGATGTTTGCTCTCCTTAATGACACAAAAACACCGATATCCATCAATCTCAAATGCGACCCTATCTATGCACTCGAACTTCGCTCTCTCTTCTCCTATATCGAATCCGGCTATCATATGAATAAAAAGCACTGGAACACTTTTACGATCGTCAATCATGCCGAAGAGAGCTTACTTAGAGAGCTTATCGACCACTCCTATGATCTCGTATTTGCATCTTTGAATAAGAAGCTTAGAGATGAGATAAAACTCAAGGGATAAAATGGCGCTAGAGATTGAGAGAAAATTTTTAATTGACACAACTAAACTACCTGAGCTAAAAGACGGCAAGAAACTCACACAAGGCTATCTCTCGTTTCATGATCCGAGTATTAGAGTACGCACATCTGAAAATGAAGCTTTTTTGACGATCAAAGGAAGCTCAAATGACGGCGGTATCAGCCGAAGTGAATTTGAATACCCCATCCCACTTCAAGACGCCAAAGAGCTCTTGAGAGAATGCAAAGGGCTACTTATCATCAAAATGCGCTACGAGATAGAGCATCATGGGCATATCTGGGAGCTTGATATCTTTGAAGGAGAAAATGAAGGGCTTATTGTTGCAGAGATAGAACTGACAAGTGCGGATGAGTCCTTTACTCTACCCTCTTGGGTCACTACAGAGGTCTCAACGGATACTCGCTATACCAATGCTGCTTTGGCACAGAAGCCTTTTAGAGAGTGGTGATATAGTCCTATCATAGCTTTTTTGTCGCTTTCACACTTTTTGTGCAGTTGCGCGTGCTCTATCATTGAAGATCGGAGCATAAAGCAACGCCCTCACAATTGTGAAACGACGATTTTCTTTTCTGAAGAAACTTTTTGCTTTGCAAAGTCGCTATTCGCTAGTTTTGATACTTTTCTTTACTAAAAAGAAAAGTTATAGAAACTTCTTTTTTCTTTTACTACTTTTTCTAAAAAAAACAGCAACTATAAATTTCAATTGTTTTTTATATGCAGGGGTGCCCCTTTCATGGGGACACAGTGTTTTAGAGGTATATATTTGTGGGCAACCACAAGGGATTGCCCCTACGGTTTCTATATTCGCATGACAGTTATTTGATGGATTGCTTGTAAAATTGAAAAAAATCCTATATACTTGATGTTATGAAAAACAAAGGGCAAAAATGAAATTTTCAAATATAACTTTAAGTGCAATAGCAATCATCATTGCATTTACTCTGTTTGGTTGCGAAGAAGAATCAAATCATCCCACAAATCTAGCAAAATTTCTTCCCTCAGAAAACAATGCAACTAAGTATAGCTACAAAACAACTAATTTCCACAAGTCCCCGGAAAGTGGAGTTATAAAAGACAAAAATCAATATGCGGAAAAGGTAATGACTTCAAGGGATGACAATTGTGTCTTTATGGACCATTACACGCTTCTTGACAAAAAAAATCTATCTCACATACCTCCCGATGCAAAAAAATATATCGTAGATGGTAAGATAAAGGGAATAACTGAGCAACTTTGCGCCGATGAAGATAAAATCTATTATCATGGTTCACCAATCCTATATGATAAAAGTGGGGATTGGACGATGGAGGTTCATACTATTCTTGCAAATGGAGAAGAAAAAAATATCGAAATAGCCTGTCATTTTGTATCATTATTCAAAGAAAAGATTTTAGGAAAAACGAGAGAGCTGATACATACTCAATGTACATATGAAATTGAAAAAGATGTCATCAATAGTGATGATTGGTTTATAGCTGAAGGAGTAGGACTATATAAAGCTATTATGACAATGAATGCTAAAGATACCAACAGTCATAGTGTTATCACAATGACATTGGATCAAATTGAATAAGGAGAGAACCTATTTATAAATGAAGTTGAAATAGGATAAAATTTCCGACTATATAGCTGTATCAGAAACCAAAATAAGGCAAAAGATGGAAACATACAAAAATATATTCAATGAACAAACTTTGCAATATGTAACTCAAATGTTTGAGTCGTTTTCCGGTGATATCACATATACATTTCTTATTGCCGCCATGTGGTCTTTCATAGCATTTTTTATAGCCATTATCGTGCTCATCATTCTTGGGAAAAAGCATCTCTTCAAAAGAGATGATAAAGTATGGCATATGATAGCAAAATTACATTATCCGATTTGGATTGTTCTCTTTGTAACTACAGGCTTTTTTTATGGATCCGTCAATGCCCTTGAAACAAGAGCCCAAAATGCTTTGCGAGAAACAGCTAAACCATTCATAGAGGCAAGTGTACCGATAATCTACAAAGAACTCTTGAGTGGGTTGCCGGTCTCCTCGCCCGATGAAAACATCACTATACGCAATGCGGCAAAATATATCATGAAAGATTTTGAATATGTGCCAAAATCAGATTCTGAGATTGAAAATTTGAAATCAAAGATGATAAATTGGACAACCAATATTCTTGGACAACAGATCATAATAAACACTGTAAATGTGTTAGTCAGTAAAGCCGTACAAGATGTCGGAACTTCGATGTTTCACCTAAGTGATGAAGATTTAGAGTTCAATCAAACATCCCTACTCGATATCGACCTATCCCAATCCGATAAGTCAATATCGGATGTCATCTATAAAGCTATCGATAAAAAACTTGACAGCTTTATGTCGGGCATAAGATTAAATCTGTTTATAGCATTTTTCTTTGCTGTTTTTGTGTTGATGCTTGAACCTTTAGCGTATTATTATGTTCGTCGTAAAAGATTACGCGCTTAAAACAAGTAAACAAAAAACGGAAGACTACCTGTTACCTGCTAGCGACTTTCCGGCATTGTAACCACTCGCCCATGCAAAAGCAAAATTGTACCCACCTCTTTGTCCTACGACATCCAAAACCTCACCTGTAAAATATAGATTATTGATCTTTTGAGATTCCATCGTGTAAGGATTGATTTGCGAAGTCAAGACACCTCCCCCACTCGCTTCTGCATGGTCAAACCCATGCGTAGCACTCACATCAAATCGTAGATGTTGGATATTGTGTACACTCTGCTTGATATTGTCTATTTGAACGACATCGATCAACTTGGCAGGAAGAATGCCCGTAAGATCACCATCTACTTTTTTTAGGAGTGTAAAGAGTCTATTTCTATCAAATTGGGGGAGCAAATCGATCTCGATATACGCGCTAGAGCCTAAACTCAGGGCATACGAAGCAGCGGTACTGATATCAAGTATAGCAAATCCCGATACGCCGTAATTTGTAAAGAGGATATCATCGAACGCCTCCTCTTTTAAGCTTCCATCAACATAAAGACTCACTTTAGCGCTTGTCTTCACGCCAAAGAGACGCTTTGATACATTTGCTAACTCCAACCCTACCAAGGCAGGAAATGTAGGTGCGATATCGTGTCCAAAACTCCGCGCAAACTTTAAACCGTCCTCGCTACTGCCAAGTTGACTCGCTGCTCCTAGTCCACTACTTATCACAAGTGTATCAAAAGGCTCGTCATCTACAAAAAACACACCTTTTTCATGGCGTATCTGCCCTACATCATGCTCTAAGCACACCTGCACGCCCTGCTCGCTCAAAGCTTTGCTAAAAAGCGTCACAACCGATCTTGCTTCATTACTCAGCGGATAGCATTTGCCATCCTCTTTGACATCTAAGACCAAGCCGATATCAAAACAAAACTTCTTAAAAGTTGCAAAAGAGAAATGCTCCAATGCTTTTTGCACAAAGAGTGGATTGCCTGTGTGATAGTTGGTCTCATCGAATGTTGCGTTGATGATGTTGCATCTACCGTTACCGCTTGCAAGTATCTTTTTACCTACCCTGTCGTTCTTTTCAAATATGGTGATGTCAAGGTCACTGTTAAGCTTTTTGGCTGTAATCGCACACATCATACCCGATGCTCCCGCACCGATGATGGCGATTTTTCTCTTTTTATTATTCATAGAGTGTAGTGTAGGATAGTTTTATTTAATTTCAAGTAATTAGGATGAAAAATGCGCCACTCCTATAAATGGAAGAAACCATACTAAAGCTATTTATCGGTAAACTCGATTTTTATCAAACAATAATCATCTTGGATTAGGATTTGCACAATGGATTTTCTTACATTTAAAACATTTATTAGCACTGAGGCTTTGATACTATTTTATTATCTTGGAGCACTTGTGTTACCTATCGGCTTGTGGCTCTTCCTCGCTTGGCTTATCAAAAAATACAAACTAATGAACACAACCTATGAGAGCGGAAAAAAGTTATTTTGGAGATTATTGAGCACAAAGCAAAAAATGCAGTTTGTAGCTTTTTACATCCTCTTTTTTTTCTTTATGGAGCTGTTTTGGAGAATGTTGTTTGAGTTTTTGATCGGTTATATGCAAATGCGTGATGCATTAGTGCAGATTCAATCATGCGCAAATTAACTCGCTCTATCCCATTATCTACTCTTTCTTATATTCCACAAACTACTCTTGCCTAGATATTCGGGAGCATCATAAACACTTTTCAAATCTGATACCGTATATACAGCCTTTTGGTCAAGATCATTGATGAGGTGTATAAGTTTTGGGATATTGCGCCTTCTCTCAACGATAAAGAGAACTTCGACCGGTTTGTCTTTGCCCATATCGCCGTCAACTGACACTACTTCATAGCCCTCTTCTCGTATCTTGTCTGCCAAGATATCACGATTGAATGATATGCAACGGATAAGTTCTTTGCCAATAGCAAAACGGCTTTCAATCCACATACCAACATAGATACCGCTCGAAAAACCGGCAGAATAGGCAAAAGCGAGATACCATTGATCTAGATTTTTAAAAACCTGCCCTGCTGCGACCAACCAGATGATGATCTCAACAAAACCAATCAAGGATGCTAATAATTTGTATCCACGAAATATAACGATGGTACGGAATGTTCCAAGAGATACATCAGCAACTCTAGCAAAAAATATAAAGAGTGCTAAAATGTAAGGGTATTCAACTATAAATTCGGGCATTTTCTTCCTTTGGCTTATCTGTCATCCGATAACCTTGTATAAATTCTATATGTATGAATTTATGGACGAAGTGTGAGTTTCGTAGATAGTGATTCTATCTTATCATAAACATCTTCATTCTGTGGTAGTCTATCTCTAGCTCACATATCGCTCGCGATGACAAATACCGTCACTGTTAAGCTTGAAACAAATTTGTCACCACAAACTCGTTTCAGGGTCTATTTTATGACAATTTGTCATATTTTTTACAATAAAGAATAAAACTCTGTATATTTACTTTTATAAAAGTGTCTCTTTTGATAATTGCAAAAGAATCTTGACAAATAAGATATAATTAAAGTATAATTTATATACTGAAATAGGAAGTAAGTTGTTATGAAGTTTGAGTACGATGAAAATAAAAGCCTCATCAATAAACAAAAACACGGATTGGATTTCGAAGAAGCACAAGCGTTATGGAATGATAGTGAAGCCATAAATATTCAAGCCAAAAGTGACACGGAAACACGATATGCATTCATATCTAAACTTCATGAAAAATATTGGATAGCTTTTTATACTCCTAGAGGTGATGCTATCAGATTGATCTCTGTGAGAAGAGCAAGAGAAGAAGAACAAAGGATTTACGATGAAAGCTGAAGAATTAGATGAACTATTTGATAGCGGAGAGGACATTACTAAACATTTAGATATGTCTACTCTGACAAAAAACGGAATGCAAACAAAGAAGGTGAATGTTGACTTTCCTGAATGGATCGTCAATTCCCTTGATCTTGAAGCGAAAAGGATTGGTGTTACTAGACAATCTATTATCAAAGTTTGGATCGCCGAAAGACTAAAGGAAGAAGCTGAGCATTTAGGTGCAGGGTAATAAAAGCGTATAAGCTCCATTCATGAATCACCGCGCTACGCTCGCGATGACAAAGCACCCCACCCCTTGAAAGTTTGATAGATTTTATATATACTTTGTGTTATGGAAATTATAATCGGAGGAAAAGATGAAAGAAAAAATAGCGACTTTGGCTCTAAGTATTTTGGCTGTATTGGCAATAAGCGGGTGTGGCAATGCAAAAGGACCACAATTTAATGGCTTTAAACAACCGACAAGTGGTCAAGCCAATATATATATCTACAGAACATCTTCTCTCGGTGCCGCTGTAACTCCTGATATACATAAAATAGATGTAGCAAGTGGTCAAGATGAGATCATCGGCTCTATCAAACCAAAGGGATATATCATGACCACGATCAAACCTGGAATGAATAAATTTTGGGCAGAAACTGAAGCGCGAAATGAAGTGGATTTACAAGCCGATCCCGATAAAATATATTGCATCGAGCATTATATTTCTATCGGTTTTATCACAGGACACCCTCAATTTAAAATCGTAGATATGGAACAATGTAAAGCGGAAATCAAAGAGACAAAATTGAGCTTGCAAGACTAAAAGCAAAGTATAAAACAATCTCTCATTTCGCCTTTCCCAAGGTGGAATGCATGCTACGCTTATCTCTCGTTCCCATGCTTTGCGTGGGAATGCATATTAATATATATCCTACCAAAACCTCTCAATATCTAAAAGACCATTTGTCCCCTCATAATCTCTAACTGCGCTTTTTTCTCATTTCCATAGTATTATAGACGTGGAATGAAAAAATATATTACTCATTATAAACACAATAAGCATTTTCAAAATAATTTCCATTTGTAAAATAGCAGGCTCCCCTGCATCCAGCCCTACAATATGCACCCATATCACAATCTTTACATTTACCGCCCAAAAGAGACTTGTCAAAATTTCTATTATATGCGAAATTACCATCTTTAGACCATATATCACTAAAAGATTCTTCTCTGGTATTCCCTTCTATAAATATATCATCATAAAGAGACTCGCATCCTTTTACATTACCTACACTATCTATGCCTACAACAGACAATCCGGCATGACACCCTGCCCAATAATTTATATTTCCGGGTTTTCCTCTTATAAATCTTTCATTTTCATCATAATAGCCGATATTGTCACCGGTATAAATTCTTATTTTTCCCTCATCACGCTTTTGTTTGATAAATGATGTTACTTTTTTAATATTATCTATAGATATCATTTGTTCTCTTCTATCACTAAAATTTCCCATTGGGTTAGCAAGCTGTAATTGCCATATTTTTATATTATTATCAACTAAAAACTTATATAGTTCCTCTAAATCCGAAACATTAGAATCAATAAGAGTCGTATTAACTCCTATTTTTATATTTTCTTGATTTAAACGATTTATAGTTTTAATTAAATGATCAAATGATTTTGGATTGTTTCTAATGGTATTATGCTGTTCTTGCATACCATCAATAGAAAGTGCGATATTTGAAAGTCCTGCATATTTTACTTCTTTTACTTGCTTATCACCAAAAAGGTAACCATTTGTAATGATATTTACCGTAACGCCATTATCTGTAAACCTACGTGCAATTTTTTCCCACCCATTATACAAAAAAACTTCACCGCCTATTAAAGTAACATATTTACATCCTAAGTTTATAAGTTCATCTGCTAAAGCTAATGCTTCTTCATTTGATAGCTCATTCTTGCGCTTTTTACCTGCTCTCGAACCACAATGAAGGCAATTCATATTGCATTTTAAAGTAAGTTCCCAAACACAATTTTCAGGGATATAGGCATTTTTACTCATCTCTTTTTACCTTGTATATATTGACGGTCGAGAGCAAACCCCGACCTGTCTGATTATTTAGGCTGAGCCATATAAAGCACTACTATCGGTGAATACCCTTTAATTTGCCCCGAGTTAGCGCCTATCACAACATTGTTTCCTAAATTAGTTCTAAAGTACCAATAAGGTTCCGGTGCTGCCGGATGAACCAAAGGCCATGATAAAGTTACATCAGTAAATTTATCACCACCATTTTGACTATGAAAAATCTTTACTGCTTCCTCAATATCAATCTTATAGTCATCAAATGCGATAATACCAAGAGGACATTTTGTTGGTATTGGCTGTGTCATTCCGATAAGAGGTGGTCTGGCAGCATAATACTCATAACAAGTGCCACTATCATCACGTACTAGTATGTTCCAGCCTAGAATGTCTGCCGCTGTACTTCCCATACCATTTTTAATAACTCCACTTTTTCTTTCTAGGCCTATAAATTGTACACCTGTTTTTTCCGATGCTAAACCGAGATAATTTTTAACCTGTGCCATGTTAATTCCTTTTTATGATTTTCGTTACTTAATTAGGAAAATAAATTTCCAAACTTAGTGCTAACTGACCATACAATATATAATTACAAAAAATATTCACCTCCTATTATTGGATTTAATCTACATAATTCATATTATTCTCTTTCAACTTAAATTATATTTAACTATTTTTATGATTTAAATCAAATTTTATTACATAAATGTATCCATATAACATAGAAATAAATTTTTAGCTTGTTCCGCCTTTTCTAAGGCGAAATACATATCTCATGAATCACCGTGCTTTACTTGCAATGATAAATACCGTCACCGCTAAATTTGAAACAAAATTTGTCACCCTGATGAAGCAACGCGAAATCTCGCAGAGCAAAGCCCGAGGACAACTGTTTCAGGGTCTAACTTTCCTGCACATTTAGATGCTGATGCAGCGAAGCAAATTCTGAAAGATAAACAAGTTCAGCATGACAAATTGCCCCTCCCCTTGCAAGATGGAACGATTTTATATATACTTGATGTTATAAAAATATGTAATTAACTTAAGAGGTAGCATGTCGGGTGGCACATTTGCATTAATCGGGGTATTGATAGCTACAATAATCAGAAAAGACAAACAATTTGGAAAGATTGAGAGTAAAAAGATAGCCTATACGCATATTGGCTTGATGATTTTTACGATACTCATCACAGGTTTTTCTCTAAATGTTCTTATACAAATGATATTTAAATTTGAATCAACACTAAAAGTTATCTATGTAAGTAATTGGGTTTTTAGCCCGTTAATGAATACTATTTTATGGGGAATTATTACACTTCTAAATGTAGTCATATTGTTTTCGGTATTCAATCTTGCAAGTAGGTCTGAAAAAGCCAGAAAGCTTTTTGTTATGCTATTACCCATAGTTTGTGCTCTATCAATACTTAGGTCAATAGGTGATATTATGTCACGAAGTACGCCTGAGACTCCGGTTGGCTTAGTAGTTGTTTTGGTTATTGCCGTGCTATCATTAACCTATTTGCCTATATTCTTTTTCTATCGCAATGCAAATGTTAAAAAAGCTATTTTTAGTAATGGCAAAACGGATGAAAAAATTGAAACAGCATGACAAACATCACCCTCCTTGCAAGATAGAGCGATTTTATATATACTTGATGTTATAAAAATAGCAAAATAAAATATTGTGCTAATAAATAAGTTAGTATCAAAAATTTTACGAGGAGTATATAATGGGGTGGAGGGGTACAGTTCGCACATTAGGCGCAATGCATCGAGCTAGCGTAAGAGAATCAGAGCGACAAGAAAGAGAGCTTCAGAAAAGAAATATAAAACTTCAAAAACTACAAGCATTAGAACAAGCAGCATATGAAGTTGAAGAGTATGAAAACTACATTGAAACAATTTTGTCAATTCATAAAAAAAATACTGATTTAGTTAAATGGGATGCTATTGCACAATCAACTAAACCTTCGGCACCTATTAAAAAACATAAAAATGAAGAACAATTTAAAATAGGTTTTTTTAGCAAATTACTAGGAAAAGAAGAAGAACAACGAGAACAAGTTAAACTAAAAGATGAACAAATATATCAACAAGAAATTGATAAATGGAAAAAACTGTGTACTAAATGGGAGTATGAGCAAAATTTTGCAATTAAACTTTTATCTGGAGATTTGGAAGTTAAATTAGAGATTATAAAAGAGTTAAATTCATTTAGTGATATTCAAGAACTTGGAAGTTCATTAAAATTTGAGATAAGTGAAAATAATATTATTGAAGCTACATTAAATTTACATGGACAAGATGTTGTTCCAACTGAAAAAAAATCATTATTGCAAAGTGGAAAGTTATCAGCTAAAAAAATGCCGAAAGGCGAATTTTATGAGATATATCAAGACTATGTATGTAGTTGTATTCTAAGAGTTGGAAATGAATTATTAGCAATTTTACCTGATGAATTGGTTTTAGTTCATGCTGTAGATAATATGCTTAATTCAAAAACTGGACATATGGAAGAACAGTGCATCTTATCTATTGCAATATCAAGACAAACTATTGTATCTTTGAATATAGATTTAATTGATCCATCAGATTCATTTGAAAACTTTGTATACAATATGAAATTTAACAAAACAAAAGGATTTGAAGCTGTAGAACCATTATTGGCTTCAAATTTCAATGGTTAAAAGACCCAACAATGAATCTCTCGTTCCCATGCTGTACAGACAAGGAAACAACTTAACGCTACTCGCTTAGCCCTACCCCTCTCAACACATCTAACACATTGGTGGCATAGCAGCCTTTAGGTAGTGTGAAGCTAAGCTCATAATGTGCTTTTTCAGCTATATACTTCTTCTTGATATCCTCTACCCATATCCACGCATATCTGCGTGACCCATCCGCACTTATAGGCTCGATAAATGGCTCTTCGAGTGTGAACGCACTTGCCGTGGCATGCGTCGCTCGCTTCCCGCTCAGCAAACCTGTGGGTGAGATGTCTCTTGTGCTAAATCGCGCCGATTCTTTTGCGATATCTTCTACTTCAAAGAGCTTCCCATGCGGATAGTGCATCATCTGATCACCTTTGAGGAGCTTAAAGAAGTTCTTTTGCCCTTTTATGCCCTCAAAAGTCCCCTCAGCCACTCCAAGTATACCCTCACACTCTTTTTGGCTAAATTCGTCTGTTAGAAGGCTCAGCTCCACCCTTTTGGAGAGCCACGCATTGAAAAGATGGCTCTGATAAGCACTTATGAGGAAATCACGCATCTTTCTATCTTTTATCTTAAGCTTCCCGTCGATAATCTCTTTGCCTTTGAGATAGTTATCTCCCTCTATGCCAAAACGCTGTACCCCAAAGTAGTTTGGCACACCATTTTCTTTTATCCACTCAAGCGAAGAGTCTAGCTTATCGCGACTCACACCAAGCACTTTTTTGAGTCGAATGTCAAAACGATTGCCTTTGAGGTGTCCTGTGCGTATCTTGTTGTTGTGTCTTGTGGTACTTAGTATCTTGATATGCTCATCGTCAAAACTGCTCAGTTTCTCTTCATGTTTCGCAAGAATAGAGATATGCTGCACCGTCATAGCGTGCTTATCTTTGAGTCCTGCATAACCGATATCTCTTTTGTCAATATCTAGATGCTTGGCGATTTTCAAAATCATCTCCCAAGTAGTGAGCTCTTTTTTACGAACTTTGAGCACGAGATGTTCGCCCTCACCGCTAAATTCGTAAAGCGGTATCTCGGTGACGATGAAATCTCGGGATGAAGAGTTGAAGGCAAAATCATTGTTTACACGCAGCGGATAGAGAAGTTTCATAGGGCTCTTTTATTTTAGACTACCAAATTTTATCTAAAAACCATATAATTTCAACTATACTAATTGAGTTTAACGGAGAAAAGATGCTTAGATTTGCCCCATCGCCTACCGGTGATATGCACATAGGAAATTTGCGTGTTGCGATCATCAACTATATCGTTGCGATGCAAAAGAAAGAGGGCTTCTTAGTCCGCATAGAAGATACCGACAAAGCGAGAAATATCGAGGGGAAAGATGAGGAGATACTTGAGATCCTCAAAAAATTCTCACTCCACGATAACGGCATCTTCTATCAAAGTAAAAATCTTCATATCCATCAAGGTCTTGCTATCAAACTCCTAGATGAGAAAAAAGCTTTTTTATGTACTTGTAGCCAAGAGGAGCTTGAAGCACAAAGAGAACAAGCAAAAGATCAAAAAAGAGCCTATAGATATAGCGGCATCTGTGAACACAAAAGTGAAGAAGAGATCAAAACACTCAAAGAGAGTGGCACTCCCTTTGTAGTGCGGCTCAAAAAACCGAGTGAAAATATAACCTTCACAGACGCCATCAAAGGTGAGTTTAGTTTCGCACCAAATGAGGTCGATAGCTTTGTAATCCTCAGAGAGGACAATACCCCTACTTATAACTTCGCATGTGCGTGTGATGATATGCTTATGGATATCGATATGATCATCCGAGGCGAAGATCATATCAGCAATACACCAAAACAGATTCATATCAAGCAAATGCTTGGATTTGACAAAGAGACGGTGTATGCGCATCTGCCGATCATCCTCAATAGCGAAAACAAAAAGATGAGCAAAAGAGATGATGCAAGCTCGGTCAAATGGCTCTTTGAGCAAGGTTTCTTACCCGATGCGATCCTCAACTACCTCTTGCTACTTGGCAATAAAACACCGACAGAGGTCTTTACGCTCCCTGAAGCCGTCACATGGTTTGATCTTGATAATATCTCCAAAAGTGCTGCTAAGTTTGACTTGGATAAATTGAGATTTTTAAATAGAAAGCATTTTGAGAGAATGGATGACAAGCTCCTCTCTTCACTCTTTGGCTTTAGCGATGCCGAGCTTGGCAAACTTGCAAAGCTCTATCTCGAAGAGGCAAGCACACTCTTTGAACTTGAGCCTAAGATCAAAGCAATATTTGCACCGAAAGATTTCGGAGGTGAATGGGGAGCATCGATGAAGGTCATCGCTGATATCATCGATAAAGCGCCCTTTTTTGAAGCGTATAATGACTTCAAAGATCACATCTCGCAAACAGCAAACCTCAAAGGCAAAGAGCTCTTTAAGCCGTTGCGACTGTTGCTTACAGGTGCCGATCATGGACCGGAACTTAAAGACATCTACACCTACATCAAACCCTACATAAAGGATCTAATAGCATGACAGCTACTCTCGTTTCACTTATCTGTTCGATCATCTCGCTCTACATCTGGCTTATCATCATCGTGATTATCATCGATATGGTCAAACCCGGACTCAACAACCCGATACTCAACGCCTTTCGAGGTCTGGTCTATCCTCCCCTTCGTTTTATCCGCGAGAAGATGCCTTTTGTGGTCACGGAAACTTTAGACTTTTCACCTCTTGTTTTGATATTTGCCCTTGAAATACTCATGAATCTGATTTTAAGGTAGTCTATGAAGCTTCACAAACTCCTTTTGGTCGCTTCTCTGCTTTGCACATTGTCGTATGCTAGAATCCTCACCTATGGCGAGGTCTACAATATGCCCTCAAGCATCGAAAAGGATTATTATATATGGAAATTTATATCACAAAGTACAACGACCAAAGATGAAGCAAAAGTCCTCATCCAACATGCCAGCAGACTCAACTCGAAACTCAAAGAAGCCTATAGAGCAAAAACAGGACAAACTCCAACACTCTACAAAACAAATAGTTACCCGTCTCCAAAACAGAAAGAGCGTAAAACAAAATACAGCAGTAGTACCTATTTTGCAGCCGGCATCAAGGCTTTAGAGCAGAAAAATCTTCAAAAAGCAAAACAGTACTTCGGGTGGGCGCAAAAAGTTGCAATCAAAGAGCTTGAGAGAGATCAAGCAAATTTTTGGCTCTATCTCACCACGCAAGAGAAGGTCTTCTTGGATGAACTCTTGAAGAGTAAAAATCCAAACTACTACACGCTCATAGCACAAGATCTTGTCGGCGGACGATATCCTGAAACTATCACGGAAAATCTTCCAAATAGAAGTGTTGATTTTGATGAACAAGACCCGATAGATTGGGTCAAGATAAAATATCAACTTTTTAACCCGAGAGTTAACCTAAAAGAACTTGCCAAGAGATATAATTCTCAAAAATCAATTGGTCCATATACTTATATCAAAGCATATGCCTCAGGATATACAGAGCACTATTTCCCTATGCCGTACCGTGATGCAATGTCAAAATTCTCGGTCAATAGACAAGCGCTTATCTATGCGATCGCTAGACAAGAGAGTAGATTTGTTTCAGCTTCGGTATCAACCTCTTTTGCACTTGGGATGATGCAGATTATGCCGTTTCTTGTCAAGCATATAGCCAAACAAAAAGGTGAGCCCGTCAATCTTGATGCTATGTTTAACCCTTATAAGGCTATCGAGTATGCCGATTATCATCTTGACTATCTTACAAAGTATCTCTATCATCCGCTCTTTGTTGCGTATGCTTACAATGGCGGCATCGGATTCACAAGAAAGCTCATAAGAAGCAATCACTTTCAAAAAGGTCCATTTGAGCCCTATCTTAGCATAGAGAAGATGGACAATATCGAGACAAGAGAGTATGGTAAAAAGGTGTTGGCAAACTATGTAATCTATAGAAATAAGCTCGGTAAACCTACAAGGCTTCTACCGCTCATAAAACTTTTGATTGATCCTGGAAAAACAGATAAGTTTAGAGATTAGTACATCTTTCCTGTCTTTTCATAAGTAAATTTCTTTGAAAATTGCACCTTGTGCGACCCCAAAGCCGGGTCTTCATAGAGTAGATCGATATCTGCACTCTTTGTATGCTCAAAAGTCACGAGGTAGTACTTCGTCCAGCTATTGATTAGCGGTAACTCTCGTAAATGCGCGCTATTTTCCTTAAGTAGTTCTATCTTTTTGGGCTCTTTATCATTTAATCTCAAAGACCAGTTACCAAGATCATCTTCCTGGTGATAGATACCCACAACAAATCGCTCATCACTTGCATCATCATAACCCACCATCCCTTTTTCATAGAGGTATGTTAGGCTTACAAGCCCAAAGATTCTATCTTCTTGTAGCACTTTGATGTTTTTTGTCTGTTGCAAGTTGGTGTAACGCGTACTATTTTCGCTTAAGTGTTTTAGCAATGCGCTATCATCTTTGGAAAAACACCCTAGAAAGAAGATGGAGAGCACTAAAGTTAGGGCTATTTTATGCATATATATGACTGCCTCTTTTTTTTGATTTTAACATAGTTTCAATAAATATTTAAGTATAATTAGCCAAAACAAAAAGGGAAAGTTTATGGCTAAAGCCGTTGCCTTCACGGGGGTATCAAATAGCGGAAAAACGACTTTGATCGAAAAAATATCTCAAAAGCTCTCTAAAGAGCTCAGAGTCTGCATCATCAAAAATGATCCCAAAGATAAAGCCGTCTTCGACACCCAAGGCAAAGATAGCCATAAGTTCTTTGAAAGCGGCGCAGATGTCGTCGTAGTCTCATCAACAAGAACAACACTCTTTTCACATCAATCCATGGAGCTTGAAGGCGTCATAAGAATGCTTGGCAATTTTGATCTTTTGCTTGTCGAGGGGCTCAAGATGCTCCCACTTCCGAGAATATGTGTCGCTAGAGATACATTTCACGCCGAGTATCTTGGCTTTAGTGAGGCTTTAGCTGTAGATGAGAGTCTCAAAAAAGAGGATTTACCGAAAGATATCGATATACTTGATCTTAATGATGTTGATATGGTCATAAAATGGATAGAAAAAAATGCGAAGGAGATATGATGCAGAGTATATTTGAAGCCATCAAAGAGTGTGCAAAAGCGATAGATGCAGCGATAAAGAGTGAAGACCTCGGCTTTGCTACAAGCGCAAACGCATCGGGTGAGGAACAACTCAAACTTGATGTGAAGAGTGATTTGATCATAGAAGAGTGTTTTAAAGGCGTTGGTGTGATTAAAAATATCATCAGTGAAGAGAAAGAGGGAATCTTGGAGCTTCATAAAGACGGAATCTACAGTGTCTGCTATGATCCACTTGATGGCTCAAGCCTCGTTGATGTCAATCTCTCAGTAGGCAGTATCTTCGGTATCTACAAAGATGGACTCTCCGGAGAAAATCTTGTCGCCGCTGTCTATGTCGTCTATGGTCCAAGAGTGGAGATGAGTATCGCTACACTTGAAGATGCTCGCCCTACTCTTTTTAGGCTCATGGGGAATGACTTTAAAAAGATTGCATCCATTGAACTTCAAACCAAAGGTAAACTCTGTGCTCCCGGCGGTACGCAACAATACTGGTCAAGCGTACATAAGAATTTTATAGACTCACTTTTTGCCGATGGTTATAGACTCAGATACTCCGGCGGCATG
>JACDJA010000887.1_pt1 | contig 28962 bp, 29 predicted proteins | sample 7449241 | NCBI WGS metagenome assembly JACDJA01 (sample SAMN14253289, study PRJNA609438) | sludge metagenome | isolation source: initial anaerobic sludge | collected 2018-12-20 | reverse complement strand
TATGCGGAACCGCACGTACGGTGGTGTGAGAGGACGTGGGAGGGAACTCCCCCTCCTACTCGATGCTCTGCCCCAGTTACCTGTTGCATGAGAAATGGCCTTTTTGTAGAGGCGGACTTATCTGCGAAATTCGCGGATGAAAACGCTCCTACCGCTACGCTTGGTCGCCGGAGAGGGGTTTGACCTGTAGGAGGCCCGCCCCGGGCCGAATTCGCGGCGAGGCGCCGCTCCTACCGGGCGAATCGCCAAGCTAAGCCAAAACAAGACCAGCACATAATTGGGACAGAGCCTTTTTATACAAAGCGTTCTGATAAGCAGGCTCCCGGTGGGGGGTATTTTACCCAGTTAAAAACCGCGCCGCCATCTGCTCCAGTGTGGCCGCTTGTGCGGGGGCGATATGTTCCCTCCTGGCGTTGGCTGGCTCCCGAAAAATCAGTCCGGTCGCCTTGCGATCGCCCTGCTGCATGCGCTGGGCCGCCACCACCGGATCGGCGGTGGTACTCAGGAGCTGCTCGTGTATAGTCTGTTTCCACGCCTTCTGTTCCGGATGATAGGTCACGCACGGGCTCAATACATGGATGAAGGCGAAGCCGGGATACTGGATGCCCTGGATCAGCAACTCGGTCAGGCCGGCGGGATCGCCGGAAAATCCCCGGGCGATGAATCCCGCCCCGGCGGCCAGGGCGATGGCTGCCGGGTTGAAGCTGGGCAGGCCGGTGCCGTGAGGGGTCAGTTTGCTCTCGGTCCACTCCGGCGGGGTGGTGGGTGAGGCCTGCCCCTTGGTCATGCCGTAGACTTCGTTGTCCATGACGATATAGGTCAGGTCCAGATTGCGCCGACAAGCATGCATGAAATGGTTGCCGCCAATGGAGAAACCGTCGCCGTCACCACCAGTGACCAGTACGGTCAGATCGGGTCTGGCCGTCTTCAATCCGGTGGCGATCGGCAGGGCGCGCCCATGAATGCCATGGAAACCGTATACATGGGTATAGGCCGGCAGCCTCGATGAACAGCCGATGCCGGAGACGATCGCAACCTGTTCCCGGGGCAGTGCCAGATGGGCCAGTGACTTGGTGATAGCGCTCAACACCGCAAAATGGCCGCAACCGGCGCACCAGATTGGTTTGACATCCGATTTGTAATCTTTCGCTTTCAGCGGTGGCTGGGGAGGTGGGCCGTGCATTCTACAATCCTTGCATTACGCGGTTGACGATATCGTTGGGCCGCAACGGCAGCGGGCCGGGCCGGGCCAGAGAGCCGCAGGCATGGGGCAATACCCGGCATGCGTTGAGATAGTTGAAAAACTGTCCGCTGTGATTCTGTTCCACCACCAATAGCTGTGCAGCGCCGGCGATGGCCGCGCTGAAGCGTGCCGGAGACAGCGGTGAGAGCAGGCGCAGGGCAATGGTGCGGGTCGGCCGTCCCGCCCCGGTGAGTCGCTCTGCCGCTTCCCGCGTGGCGCCCGTGGCGGAACCCCAGGTGATGAGGCAGATATCCCCGGCGCCCGTGATCTCGGCCCAGTCAGTGCCGTAATCAAAGTCGGTCAGCTTATCACGTCGTTTGTCCAGTTGCCGTTGATGATCGGTGGCGGTTGCCGAGGGGGTGCCGAACGGATTGTGCTCCAGTCCGTCCGCGGTATACATGCAGTCGGCATCGCCTGGAATGGCCATGGGTGAGACGGAGTCGTCGGTGAGTGCGTAACGCTGGTATTGGGCATGCCCGGTGACCCGTCTGCGCTTGCCGTCCAGGGCGGGTGATAACGGTGGGTCGATCACCGCCCGGGCCTGGCCCAAGGACTGGTCGGTCAGCACGATGGCGACACTCTGCAGGGTCTCCGCCAGTTTTACTGCCCACTCGGTGGTGAACACGCTGTCCCTGATCGAGAGGGCCGACAGCACCAGGTGGGGGGCATCGCCATGCAGGCCATAGAGGGCAAGATTCAGGTCCGACTGCTCCGACTTGGTGGGGATGCCGGTAGAGGGTCCTCCGCGCATGACGTTGCTGACCACCACCGGGGTTTCGCTGGCCACCGCCAGTCCGAGCCCTTCCATCATCAGGCTGAGGCCGGGTCCGGAGGTGGCGGTGAGTGAGGGGACGCCACCGAAGGAGGCGCCGATGACCATGTTGACCGAGGCCAGCTCGTCTTCTGCCTGCACCAGTTCGCCGCCCAGCTGTTCCAGATTGGGTGCCAGCCACTCCAGCAGTTCGGAGGCGGGAGTGATGGGGTAGGCCGCCACGAAGCGGATGCCACCCTGCAGAGCGCCCAGCCCGCTCGCCTCGTTGCCGCTGATATTCCAGCGTGCCCGGGATGATACGGGTTGTGTCAGCGGGGTGATGATTTCCCCCCCCGGCGCCTGCCCATAACCCTGTTCGATACAGTGCAGGCTGGATGCGATGACGGCATCTCCTTTCTGTTTCAGGATCTCCCGCGTGGCCTGGTTAACCGTTTCCAGTGGCAGGCCCATAAGCTGCGCCAGCAGGCCGAGCCCTACCATATTGGCCCTGCCGTTTTCGGACGCACCGGCCAGTTGTGTGAGTGGGACCGCTAGCTGTCGCTCTGCCGAAAGGGCAAAGCGTGGCGGCACCTCGCCTTGGTCACTGTCCGACAGAATGATCGATTCGCTGCTGATCGGCAACTCGTCGGCAAAGCGATTAACGTTCAGCCAGTCCAGCGCCAGCAGCAGATCGAAGTGATCATCCAGACTGTCCACCGGCCGCTCTGCCACCCGCAGCATGATGGCGGACTCACCACCCCGAATCTGGGGCCCCGATGAGCGCGTCATCAACGCATACAGGCCAAACCGGGCGATACTCTCCAGTAGTATTTTTCCAGTCGTCACGACCCCGCTCCCGCCGGAACCAATAATGGCCACCGAGAGGCTGCGGGTTTTGGTCAAATCGGTTTTCCTGTCCATGGGGCTTCCTGTTTAAACACTCAATCCGTTCCGCCAGGAACGGTGGCAGGTTTTTTCTGCTGACACTTATACTGGCATGTCCGGGTTTATAAGGTAATGATAATAATCATCCGCCTATGAAATAAACAGAATGCGTGGCCGGTGAGACAGGCTTCACTCCGGCAGACTGGCGGACAGTGTCATCAGGGTCTCACCGACGGGTTGTTCAATTTTTATCTGGAACAGGTGGTCTGCTCGTGTCTTCCCCTGATTGACGGCGGCGATCGGCTTGCCCAGCCGGGATGCTTCACGGATAAATTGAAATGCTGAGAACACCATCAGGGAGGTACCCGCCACCAGCAGCGCGTCCGCCTGGCGCAGGGCGTCATAGACCGCCGTAATACGGTTGCGCGGCACCTGCTCGCCATAGAACACCACGTCGGGTTTCAAAATGCCGCCGCAGATGGGGCAGCCGGGTATGTTGACGCGGCTGAAGTCTATCTCCAGGTCGGCATCGCCGTCGGGCGCGGTGGTGGCGCTCAGTGTGTCGATCCCGGGATTGAGCGAGGCCAGTTTCTGCTGCATCCAGTGGCGCGATTCCGCTTCGCCACAGGACTGGCAGCAGAGCTGTTCCAGGCGGCCGTGCAGATCGATGACCCGGCGGCTGCCGGCTTTCTGATGCAGCCCATCCACATTCTGGGTGACCAGCTGGCCAATCCGGCCCAGTGACTCCAGGCGGGCCAGGGCATGGTGTGCCGGGTTGGGACTGGCCTGACTGAATGGCAGCCAGCCCAGATAACTGCGCGCCCAGTAGCGCTGCCGCACGGCCGCGCTGCCCATGAACTCCTGGTAGAGGATCGGCTTGCGCCGCTTCCACAGCCCCTTGCCATCCCGGTAGTCGGGAATGCCCGAATCGGTGCTGCAGCCGGCGCCGGTCAATACCAGCAGTTGTCGGTGTTGTGTGATGAATTGTTGCAGTTGTTGCATCAGGGTGACCATCCGCCCGTGGTTCCTGGACACAGTGTATCGTATTAGCTTACCTGGTTACCTACCGGACTGAGCCACGATCGGATACGTGTCACCAACCAGGCGCCGGATGTGGGTGGATAAGCCGGTAGGCGCATCCACCCGGATTGGCTGCGCTGATGAGGAATTTGCATAACCCATCATTTGCTGCCATGTTTTTTCCATATACCGGTTAGCTTATGATGGGTGCGGTCAGCAGATCGCGAATCGCATGTCGGGAAAGCTGCAGGGTTATCTGATTGATATCTTCGACCACAGCTATGACGCCACGGCGGTGGGCGAGGGGTTTGGTGTGCGGCGGTACAAGGTGCGGATCAGATCTGTGGTTCAGCGCAGTTTCGGTTCAGCCGGATAACCGCCTTTGTGCCCTGCTCCGGATTGTCCTGTAGCATTACGTCCCAGCCATAGGCCATGGCCAGTTGCCGCACAATGGCGAGTCCGAGACCGCTGCCGCCGGTATCCGGGTTGCGCGACTGCTCCAGTCGGTAGAAGGGGCGGAAGACGTTTTCCCGCTCCGCTTCGGGTATGCCCGGACCCTGATCGGCGATGGCGATGACCACGCCCTGTTCCGTACAGCCGCAACTGACCGAGATTGGTGACCCCGCGCCATAGCGCAGGGCGTTTTCCAGCAGATTGGAGACGATGCGGGTCAAGGCCATGGCGTTGACCTCCTGGCGACAGCCGGGGCAGGGTTGCCAGTGGATGGTGACGCCATGTTCACGGAACTGATTGACCAGCTCATCCAGCAGCGGTTCGATCAGCAGGCTCTCACTCTGCCCTCCCTCCAGCCCACGGCTGATATCCAGAAACATGCCGATCAGCCGGTTCATCCGCTCCAGATCGCGCCGGATGCCGGCCAGCAGGGCGGCGTCCCCGCCCTCGTTCGGCAGCATCTCCAGGGCCAGCTGGATCTGGGTGATGGGGGTGCGCAGGTCGTGCGAGATGCCGGCCAGCAGGGTGGTGCGGTTGGCCAGTAGTTCACGCACCTGACCGGTCATGCGGTTGAAGCTGCGGGCCAGGTTGGCCAGTTCATCCGGACCGCGCTCGGCAACCGGATCCGGCCACTCGCCGGCGCCCAGGGTGCGGACTGCCTTCGACAGTGACTCCAGCGGGGCGGTCTGGCGCTTGACCAGGACCACGGCGGTAACCAGGGTCACGCCGACGCCGACAATCAGCACCAGCAGGATGGCGATGGGTGGACGGACGCCGATGCGCGAGCGCGGGAAACCGAGCCGTATCGACTCCCCACGGATCGGGATATCGACCCAGAACCACTGTCCCCGGCTGGCCGACTGCTCTTCCAGCAGATGCACCGGCTGCCCGGTGCGCTGACTCAGGGCCCGTTCCAGAAAAAACCGGTAGGGGAGCCAACTCCGGCTCGGGGTGTGGGATTGATCGCTATCGGTCAGGGTGATGTTGTAGCGATCGACGAACATCGCGGCACGTGCCGGGCGTTCAGCACCGGCGGCCTGCCACTGCTCCGCGCTGGCGATCATCAGCGCCGCCAGGTCATCTGCTGAACGCTGCCCGAGAGGGATCAGCAGCAGCGAGCCGATCACCATCAGCATGAAAACCAGGAACCCGATGGAGATCACGGCGATGGTGTTCAGGGTGCGGCCGAACAGGGTACGGGGCTTCAGGAGTGTCACAGGGGAGGATCAGGTATCGGGGGAGAAAAGATAACCCGCGCCCCAGATGGTGCGCAGGTAGTGCGGCTCGGAGGCGTCGGTCTCGATCTTGCGGCGCAGCCGGTTGACCCGCACATCGATACTCCGATCGAAGGGAGAGCGCTCATAGCCCTTGGTCAGGTCGAGCAGGCGGTCCCGGCTCAGCACGCTGTTCGGGTGCTGGGTAAAGATCCGCAGCAGCTCGAATTCGCCGGCAGTAAGCGGAATCTCCTGCCTGTCCCGGCACAGTTTATGGCTGTAGAGATTAAGTTCAAAGGGGCCAAAGCGGATAACCTGACCTGCTGCCGCCTCGCTGGAGAGGCCCTGCTTGTGGCGTCGCAGCACCGCGCGTATCCGTGCCAGCAGTTCCCGTGGATTGAACGGTTTCGCCAGGTAGTCATCGGCACCTACCTCCAGACCGACGATCTTGTCCACCTCGTCGCCGCGGGCAGAGAGCATGATGATGGCCTGGTCGCCCTGCTGGCGCAGCCGCCTTGCCAGGGTCAGGCCATCTTCGCCCGGCAGCATCAGGTCGAGGATGATCAGGTCCACCGGATGCTTTTTCAGATAGCGTTCCATGGCTGTGCCGTCCGCCACGGCCTCGACACGGTATCCCTGCTCCGTCAGGTAGCGTTTCAGCAGTGTCCGCAGTTCCGGTTCGTCATCCACCACCAGCAGCTGTTCCAACGGCTCGCTCATGAGCGAGCCGGGGGCGGAATTTGTAACCGTGTTGAAATAACTTGAAACAACATGACACTCCTCTGCAATCAAAACCGCAAAACTCTTCGGCAAGCTCGGCATTCATAACAAAAACAACAGAAAGTTCCCGTTTTTCATGCCGCTGTGCAATTCAAGAAGAGGTTATACATGATGCAAAACCCATTCACACCGTTTAAGGGCGCCCGCAAGAAAGGCGCGCTACTGCTTGCCGCCATCGGCCTGTCCGTCGGCGTCACCATGAGCCAGGCGCAAAGCCCCGGCCCGGATATGCAGAAGCTGCAGCAGATGATGAACCAGCAGATTGGTTTAATGAAACCGGAGCTGCAGGAAAAGGTCAAGGCGTTGTCTCCCCAGACCAAGAAACTGCTGCTGCAGATCTATGGCCAGCATACCCGTCACAGCAACAAGGTGACCCTGCGCCAGGTGATGCACGAGGTGCTGTCGGATTACCACAGCATGGTCACGGGCGTTCTTACCGACAATGCCGAGCAGGCCGCCGACAGCGCCCGTCGCCTGGCGAATCATCGTATTCCGATCGGCGGCCTGGTGCCCTATCTGGATATGAAATTCATCAACGATGAGGGGCTCAGCGCCCTGGCCGGGTTCAACGATGCGGTTGAGGGTAATGCCAAACGTCTGGCCGCCGCCGCCGATGAGGGGGACATGATCAAGGCGTCCGCGCTGGTCGGGGACATCACCCAGGGCTGCTTCAGCTGCCACAGCGTATTCCGTGGGGTGCCTGGAAAGTCCCCACTGCTCCGCTAAAAAAACAGAAAAACAGACAGCCAGATAAAACCATCAATTGGAGGAGAATATAATGCAGAAATTATACTGCAGAGTGTCAGTCGCCATGGCGCTGGGCATCATCAGTGCCCCGTCTTTTGCCACCAACGGCGATCAGATGCTGGGTGTGTCTGCCATGCAGTGGGGTATGGCCGGGGCCCATACCGCGGCACCTCAGGATGCCGCTACCGTGCTGACCAACCCGGCCGGCCTGGCCGATCTCTCAATGCAGGAGTTTCGGGCCGACTTTGGTTTTGGGGTTCTGAATCCGCCGCGCAAGGTGAACAATCTGGAGAGTGATTCGGATTATTACCTGATGCCGGCCGGCGCGCTGGCCTATCGTCCGAATGAGAAACTGACCCTGGGTATGGGCATGGCCGGACTCTCCGGCATGGGGGTGGATTTTCCAGACACGCAGCCAGCGCCGGGTTTCCAGTCGATTGTCACCACCAAGCAGTTTTACAAGATCGCCCCCGGATTCGGTTATCAGGTGAATGAAAAACTCGCGCTGGGTGCGGCACTGAATATTGACTATCAGAGCCTGGCGCTGGCTACTCCCCTGTTCCAGTTGCCACAGAATCAGGTGTATGGTCTTGGTGCCACCTTTGGTCTCACCTATAAACCCAATCCCCGTTTCACTATCGGTGCCTCCTATACCACCAAGCAGTCGATGGACGAGTTCAAGTGGAATACCACGGCAGGCACTTACGGGATGACCCTGGATGCCCCGCCGATCCTGAGCTTCGGGCTTGCCTTCAAGCCGATGCCGGGCCTGCTGATCGAGGCCGATATCAAGCATATTGCCTTTAGCGACGTGCTGGACAAGGTCGCCTTCAAGACGCCGGCCGGTATGGGCCAGATGAATTTCGGCTGGGAGGATCAGACCGTGTTCGCCATTGGTGTGCAGAAACAGATCAACCCGTTGACCACCGTGCGTGCGGGCTTCAACTATGGTGAATCACCCATCGGGCCGGAAGATGTGGACAATAATATCGGCTCCCTGGCGGTCACCGAAGCGCATCTGACCCTGGGGCTGACCCGCCAGCTCGGCCAGCGTCTGTTCACCTCGCTCTCCTATGCCCACGCCTTCCATAACGAGGTGACCTCGAACAGCGGCAGCGGTAACAAGATCGAGCTGGAACAGAATGTGCTGAATCTGCAGATGTCCTATCGCTTCTAATTACGCCGGACAGCACGGAGGGAAACCGATGACGGTTGATCGTATCGTACACATTGTTGCAGGGCTGATGGTGCTGATCAGTATTGCACTGGCCCATTTCGTACACCCCAACTGGATCTTTCTGGGGGTGTTTGTCGGTCTGAACCTGGCACAGAGTGGACTCACCAATTTCTGTCCACTGGCGAGCATTCTGAAACGGCTGGGTGTGCCGGAGGGGAGTTGCTGCTCCTGATATAAGAGAGGAAGCAAAGGGAGGCTGACTCCGGTGGCATGATCGACCAGGCTGCCATCGGTTCAAGGGATGACCGGGTTAGATTGTAACTAACCCGGTCATCCCTTGTTTTTTTTGGGGGTTATAACCAGACGGTGTCATCGTGGCCCGACCAGACCGGCAATCGGGGGAGCAAACGGCATGTTGCCGGCCGCCGGTTTCCGGTAGAATACGCGGCTGACCCGAATCTTCCCCGCCAATGATACGCACCGGAGTATCCGTAATCGATGCGCGCGTTTGCCTATTTTGTTCTGCTCATGCTGGTGTCGCTGTTTCTCAGCGCCCTGATCAACTATCCGCTCTATGGGCTGTTGCAGGAGAGCTTGGACAAGGGGCCGCACAAACTGGTCAATACCGTGGCCAAGCTGATTGCCATACCGGGGTTTATCCTGATTATTCGCCACTTCGCCATCGACAGCCGGATCGGGCTGGGATACGGAGTGCCCCGCGCCGAGTTCCTGGGCGATCTGCTGAAAGGCTGGCTGAGCGGCCTGCTGATCCTGATGTTGCTGAGCGTGGCCCTGATTCTGTTTGGCGTGCGTGACATCGATTTTCCTGCCGAGGCGTGGCTGCCGCTGCTGTTGAAAACCACGCTGGTGGCCCTGATCGGCGGCCTGCTGATCGGGTTTATCGAAGAGACTTTTTTCCGTGGCGGGCTGTTTGGCGCGATCCGCCGGGATCACGGATTTGGGGTGACTCTGCTGCTCTCCAGTCTGTTCTATGCCGGCCTGCATTTCATCAACCCCCTGCCGCTTCCGGCGGGTGAAACGGAACACTGGTACAGCGGCCTGCAGATTCTTTCCGGTGCCTTTGCGCAGTTTGCCGAATGGCAGATCACCGATTCATTCATCGCCCTGTTCGGGCTGGGAGCTTTCTTTGCGGTGGTGCGGGAACGTACTGGCAATATCGCCTACTGCATCGGGCTGCATGCCGGCTTTGTTTTCGTCATCAAGCTGGTACGCAAATTCACCGATCTCAATCCGGACAGCACGTTCAGCTTCATGGTGGGCAATTACGATGGCATGATCGGCTACCTGTCGGCGGCTGGCCTGTTGATTCACACCCTGATTGTGTATCGCTATTGGCGGCGTCCGCAGAACGCTCGGCCGGTGACGCAATAGTACCTACACTGATCCCTGATGCACCTCGGGCAAGGGGGATTTTTTCGCGATCTGTCAGCATGCTCCACTCCCTGCTCCGGTAAAAGTGAACCTGCGACCCATCTGACCCGGCCGTATTCAGGGGCGGTATCAGCCACGCATGAACGCAATCCACCGTGCGGCTGAGCCTTCTATACTTAAATCGTGAGAAGGTGAGGCAGGTATGAATGTATTGAATTCCACACTCCGGTGGTTGCTGCTGGTGTTGCTGATTGCATCAGGGGCATCGGTCCAGGCCGAAGAGCCGCAGGAGCACGTGCCGGCGGGCGCGCTCTGGATGCTGAAACTGGATGGCACGGTCGGTCCCTCAACGGCGGACTACCTGGTGCGTGGACTGGAGCAGGCGGCCGGGTCCGGCGCGGCGGCAGTAATGTTGAGGATCAACACCCCGGGCGGGCTGGACAGCTCGATGCGCGATATGGTCGCGGCGGTGCTGGCCTCGCCGATACCGGTGATTTGTCATGTGGCACCTGGTGGTGCGCGTGCGGCCAGTGCCGGTACTTTTCTGCTCTACAGCTGCCATATAGCGGCCATGGCGCCGGCCACCAATCTGGGCGCGGCGACCCCGGTGTCGATCGGTGCGCCGCTGACCCCGGCACCGGGCGGGGACAGTCCGAAGCCGGAGCCTGGCGCTGATGCCGTGAGTGACGACAAGCAGACAGCACCGGCCTCCAAGAGCGCAATGGAGCGCAAGGTGACCAACGATGCCGTCGCCTATATCCGCAGTCTCGCCGAACTGCGCGGCCGCAACGCCGACTGGGCGGAAAAGGCGGTACGGGAGGGGGCCAGCCTGAGCGCCGCGCGCGCCCTGGAGATGGGCGTGATCGACCTGGTTGCGGCAGATACCGGGGCACTGCTCACAGCACTGAAGGATAAGCGCATCAAGATCGGCTTGCGGGAAATCAGTCTGGATCTGGTCACCGCACCCCGGGTGGTGCATAACCCGGACTGGCGCAGTGAATTCCTCGCCGTGATCACCAATCCCAACGTCGCCTATGTGCTGATGCTGATCGGCCTCTATGGGCTGATCTTCGAGTTCTCCAATCCCGGCTTCGGCCTACCCGGCATCCTCGGTGCAACCTGCCTGCTGGTGGCGCTCTACGCCTTTCAGATATTGCCGATCAGCTATGCCGGTCTTGGCCTCATGCTGCTCGGTGTGGGGTTGATCGCGGCCGAGGTGATGATGCCGAGTTTTGGCGTGTTTGGGGTCGGTGGGCTGATCGCCTTTGTGGTCGGCTCGATCATGCTGATGGACACCAAAATCCCCGCCTATCAGGTGGCGATGCCGGTGATCGTGGCCCTGGCGGTGATGACTGGAGTGATGCTGTTCATGGTGCTGGGCATGGCGATGCGTGTCCACCAACGCCCCAGGGCGTTCGGTATTGAGACGATTATCGATCAGTGTGGAACGATTGAACGTATCAGTGCCGGTCAGACGTTTGTACGCCTTGAGGGGGAGCTTTGGACGGTGCGCTGTGCCGATCCCCTGGCCGTGGGTGAACGGGTCCGGGTCAAGGCGGTGGATGGGCTAACGCTGGTGGTTGACAAGCTGGAGGATTGAGATGCTGGGCATGCAATATTTCGTTTTATCCCTGCTGGTTATCATCGTCCTGATGATGATCATGATGTTCCGCATCCTGCGCGAGTATGAGCGTGGCGTCATCTTTCTGCTCGGGCGCTTCTACAGGGTGAAGGGACCGGGGCTGGTCATCGTGGTGCCGGTGATTCAGCAGATGGTGCGCGTTGATCTGCGAACGCTGGTGATGGATGTGCCGACCCAGGATGTCATCTCGCGGGATAATGTCTCGGTCAAGGTCAACGCGGTGCTCTATTTTCGGGTGGTGGATCCCGAGCGGGCGATCATCCACGTGGAAAATTATCTTGAGGCGACCAGCCAGCTCTCCCAGACCACCCTGCGCTCGGTGCTCGGCCAGCATGAGCTGGATGACATGCTCTCCGCACGTGACAAGCTCAATGCCGATATACAGCAGATCCTGGACAAGCAGACCGACGCCTGGGGTATCAAGGTAGCCAATGTGGAGATCAAGCACGTCGACCTGGATGAGAGCATGGTCCGCGCCATCGCCAAGCAGGCCGAGGCGGAGCGTTCCCGACGTGCCAAGGTGATCCATGCCAGTGGTGAACTGGAGGCGGCCGAGAAACTGCTCAATGCGGCGCAGATCCTGGCGCAACAACCGCAGGCGCTGCAGTTACGTTACCTGCAGACCCTGACCGAGATTGCCGGCCAGAATACCCACACCATCGTCTTCCCGTTGCCGGTCGATCTGATCAACCAGTGGACCAAAAGCGGCGGCGCCGACGGCGTGGATAACAGCGAGAGATAGGGTGCCCGGCGGGCACTGGCCGGATACCCGGCCGCATGGATAGGCAGATCGGCAAAAGGGATGCGCGGTTCAACTCGCTAGTGCAGCAGCTGGGTTGATCCGGAAAAATACCTGATTGGGTGTTTTGATGCCAAGGCATTTTCGGGGCGATTATTCCGCTTATCCGTCACCTGGTTGATCTCCTCCAGGGAGATGGTCTCGGTTGAAGCAGAATCGGTGCGGGTACTGCAGGGCCGGGATCACCCGGAGTTTCAGATGATCCTGCCCCATGCGCGCGTCAACCTGCAAGAGGGGAAGGCCCGTTGGATTCCGGCCATCTCTATCCGCGGTCATCGGGCCATGGCTGGGACTGGGGTACCCTGAACGGCAGTGCGAATACATCAGTAGTTTTGTGGTTGGGCTTTCCCTGTAAGCGGATTCCAATTACCTCTTTCGGATGAACTCTGGGCCGGGTTATGGTCTTACAACCAGTACCGTAAATTTTCTCGGACAGGTTTTATCCAATGAGTAATATTATTCGTGAACGGGTTACCAGTGTTCACCACTGGAACGACACGCTGTTCAGCTTCAAGACCAGTCGCAACGACTCGTTTCGATTTCATAATGGCCACTTCACCATGATCGGAATCGAGGTAGAGGGGCGGCCGCTGATGCGGGCCTACAGCATTGCCAGTGCGAACTATGAAGATGAACTGGAGTTTTTCAGTATCAAGGTGCCGGATGGCCCGCTTACCTCACGTCTACAGAAAATCCAGGCTGGCGATGAACTGCTGCTCAGCAAAAAACCCACCGGTACGCTGATAGTGGATCATCTGTTACCGGGCAAGCGTCTCTACCTGCTGGCGACAGGGACCGGTCTGGCGCCCTTCCTGAGTATTATCAAGGACCCGGATATCTATGAGCGTTATGAGAAGGTGATCCTGGTTCATGGTGTGCGCTACCTGTCCGAGTTGGCATACCAGACGATGATCCGCGAAGAGTTACCGCGCAATGAATACTTCGGCGAACTGGTTACCGACAAGCTCATCTATTACCCTACTGTCACCAGGGAGCCCTTCCGTAACCAGGGCAGACTGACCGATTTGATGGCGAACGGCAAACTGTTCAGCGATATTGGCCTGCCGGCGTTTGATCGGGCGCACGACCGCTTTATGATCTGCGGCAGCCCCAGCATGTTAAGAGATACCTGCGGCATCCTGAAAAACAGAGGATTCGACGAGTCACGCAACGGAGTGGTGGGGCGTTATGTCATCGAGCGGGCGTTCGTGGAGTCCTGATCGTCAGATCTCTCCCGCTGTTTTTACGGTGCTCAGGTCTCCGTGATGATCGTCGTCCGGCGGAACTCATCATCGGGAAAGACGCGGCCCGATTGCAGGGTTTCGAAAATATGCTCGAACACCAGGCCGGGCTGTCCGGCTATCCGCCCGGATCTGAAATAGGTGTGCCCCTTGGGGTTGTCGTAAATGTTATTGATATCATCGCAGTCCACGGCATAGACATTGGCCGGGGTGAGGCGCATGTCCTCGGGACCGGTATGCCCCAACCGCCGGGAGGCAATCTTGTTTTTCAGATTGGACGCCTTGCTGGCACGCAGCGCCAGGTCATCGGAGGCGTAGTAGACGATCACATTGCGTGACGCATGGCAGATCAACTCGCCAACATTGCCCTCCTGCAGGGACTCATTGACGATATCCGCCGCGACGAGAAAAGTGTTCCTGAAGATCAGTGGAACTCCGTCGGCCAGGTCATAACGGTTCCAGGTCGCCAGGGTCTCGCGCAAAACCCGGTTTCCCATGGAGTGTGCGAGCACGTTGATCCGCTTGAAGCAGGGGTCGATCTGCGGATTGTACTCCTCGGAATTTCGCCAGTTCAAAAACTTGTCCAGCACCCGGGCAAATGAGTAGGAGCTGGAGTCTGCCGCCTTCTGATCATCCCAGTAATCCTGAACGATGCCAAAATCGTTATCACATGGCCAGATCAGGGGGACCACCAGTATTTCGTGCTTTTTCTTTTTTTCGCAGAGATCCTGAAACTCCTCCACCGCACTGAACACATCGTCCGGTAGATTGGAGAAGCCATGCAGGTAGATCAGTATCTGCCGGTAAGGCGCGCGTTTCAGCCGTGACAGAAATTCAATACTGCCTATCTCCGTATAAGCGTGATCGCCGGTCTTTTCGCAGAAATAGACGGAGTTGCTGGCCGCGTTGTTATCGAGATTGAAATCAAATTTCCGTCCCACGCGGGTGCGAATACTCTGCTTTGGGAAGCGGTTGGTGATGAACAGCATCCGTGTGCTCTCCTTATATTCAGCATCAAATCATCCGTTGGCTGATTTTTTGTTACTTTCGACAGGGCGCGATTGCATGATCTGCTGTCCATACAGGCCAAATGTCTGCCTCGGTACCCTGGGAAAACAGTCATATTTGAACAGTGTAACAACCGAACAGAGTAGTATGCATCAGGCAATATGTCATCAGTCATCAAAGAATGTCTCTGATAAAGTCAGGGATGGCTTTAATCAGGGGGTTCCTTGGAGAGATTAGCTAGAGTATCGGGTTTCAGCGCTTGTTTCGTTGGCCGCCTGCGGGGTTGTCTGGATCATATTTGCCTGTCTGTTATAACTTTGTACAGATTGAACTGTGACAGCATTCACCTGTCACTGGCTCTCGTTCAGTCACAAGTGGCTATAACATCCCTGATTTGTGATAAAAGCCGGCCTCCGCCATTTGGCAGAAGCCGGCATTGAGTGTTGGATGAGTTTAGGTGTGATCTAACCTCCCATTTAAATCGCCTGACGCTTTAAGGTGAAACCAGGTTTATCGAAGACGGTCCACCTGATAGATCGCATGGCAGGCAACACAGTGCTTTGTCAGTTCCGACAACTGTCCCACGGTGTGTCCCATATCACCCAGAGCCTCCGCATCCATGGAAATTGCGTCGAAGGTGGTATGCACTTTTCCGGCCAACTGTTTGAACGTTTCAGGCAACTTTGCCACCACGTGTGGTGGGATTTCATTGGCCGCACCGCTACCCATCGTCTGGGCGGCACTGGCCACCAGGGCCATGTCGTCCCGCGCCAGGCCATCCATAATGGATTGCATGGCGATGACGAAGTTGCGCATCTCCGCCAGGACCAGGTGCCGCTCGTCGACGGGCAGGGCGAGCATGACGCGTGTGTCCGGATCTTCGAGGGACACGGTGTTATTGACTTCGGAAAATGATGTTTTGAATATAAGAGACATCAAAAAACCACTTAATAGCAGAAATAAAGCCTTACTTCTCATTACATCACCCTCTTCAGTTAACGACGGCATCTGCACTGCCTGACTGCCCAGTGTTGTCACTCCAACTCACTGTAATCTTGTCGTTGGAGTTCACATCACTCAACTTGAACCCGTAAAAGGGGTTCTTGGAGAGACCGCCGGTGCAGCGTGATACCAGGATTTCCTCGTTGTTAACCGAAATTCTGAACTGGTTGATAAAATGGGCCGGGATCTTTTTCCCTGATTGCTGGTCAAGCCGGAGGCCATTCTCCATCGGGTGATTAATAATCACCTTGACATCGACCACGCCGTTCTTGTTCTTTACACGAACCTTCATTGTGTTACTCATAATCTTTTTTCCTTCTCTGTTTAGCCGCCACAACCGCCAATCGTCACCTTCACTTCGCTGCTGGCATAGTAAAATTGGCCGGCCGCTTTCACGATGGCGCGCACTTGGGACGTTTTGGCCATTTTGATTCGCGTGGAAACATAAGGCATGATTTTTTTTGAATAGTAGTATTCGGCAATCAAAGGATGGGGATTATTATCTGCGATCAGGGCGATGTACTCGGTATCGGGTACATTACTGGTCACGGTGACCGAAACCATGGAGCCATTGCTGGCGATGTCTGGCGCCTTTATCTTGATATCGGCGGATTGTGCCGCACCTTTTGCACCAATCTCGCTTAATATTTCGTCGACGCTTGTAGCTGAAAAACGCCCATCGTTGCTGGGTAGTTCCATTGCGTTTACCACGCCCACTCCGGCCATGGCAAAAAGGCAGCTACCACTGCCGATAGCCAGTGCCTCTACAAACTCTCGTCTATTGTAATTCATTCTGATACACCTCTTTATATTAGCGGATAGATGGAGCCTTGATCGGATAGCCATTGGAGAGCGAGGTATAAAATACTTCGAGGTCCACGTAGGCCGGATCACCTGGTTTCAGGGGTTTGGAGCGCATCTGTTTCAGACAGCGCATAAAACGCTTATGCAGCACCTCTACTTCACCTACCGGGCTGCGATAGGTCGGGTAATGACTGACATCACCGAAGGGTGTACTTGGAACTTCTCCACGCAAATGGTTGCCCATGATGCTTCCCGGTGTGTGGCATGATGCACAGGCAAAGTTAAGTTGACCGACACGCTTGTAGAAAAGCGCCTCACCCCTCAGATAGGCCTCTTTCATAGGTCCCGAACTAACATCTATCTGAAGCGGTAGTCCGTTGCTGAGAGACTTCAGGTAGAGGGCAATATTTGCGTTCATTGGAGAGCCCTGTTTGAAGTTTTGCCAGAGCACCTTTTTTGCGCAGTATTCGATGCGCGCCTCCAGTGTCAGCACCTTGCCCAGTTTGTCGTCATACAACGGATAGTGGGCGGCTATACCCTCCAGGTTGGTTGTTCCGGAGCCCAGGCATGATCTGAATCCCGGTTCTCTGTGCTCCCACAGATTAACCAGTTTCTCCCCTTCATCCATAGCAAGATATCCGGGATGAAAATCATCCTCGACAATATCCATGTTCTTGCCATTCATTTTCCATTCGTTGTCCGAATTAGCCTGGGTGCTGGCAAACTGTTTTATCGCATCGTCATCTCTCCAGTATTTGTAGGTTCCAGAAAAATCACCGGCAACACCCAGTGTCGGATCAATATCAAATCTCGGATAAGTGTTGAAGTCCGTTTCGGCCAGGGCCGGGAAAGTGATAGCGTGTAACACGATTACCGCAATGAATGTCATTACTTTCATTATCCGCCTCCTATTTTGATGACTGGAGGAAAGCGACGACATCGCGAATTTCCTGGTCAGTCAGTATTTCATTGGTTCCCATCGGAGGCATCAGGGTGTCCGGGATCTGCCACCGCATGTCATAGACAAGTGCGTACGTATCAGTGTCACTCCTTCCAATAGCTCCGTAGCTTGAAAGGTCAGGACCGCGGCTTCCTGGTTGTGTGCCTCCTTTCATTTTGTGGCAGGCAAGACAGTTGCCACGGTTCGTGGTAAATGCAATTTTCCTCCCCTCCTCGCTGTTTCCAGACAACTCGCCCGTCAACGCTTTTTTGACCGGTTTCCTGACCGGTATATCGCTGCAAGAGAGGTTGTAACTCAAGCAGGGAAACTGCATTGGTGAGGTCGATGTACTTTTAATTTTGACAGGTTTGACAGTGCCGCAGGCCGGAAGCATTATTATCAGTGCAGCCAATAAAATCTTCTTCATCGTATCCCCCTAGAAAATGTGTCGCAGACGTAACCCGATAACGTCCCCCAACGATCCCGTAGCGTTATTTGCATTGTTCGTTTTGACAAGCGCATTATTGATGGCTGCCGGATTTGCACTGGTTGTTGTAACGGCGTTCGGCGCTTCTGACTCCCGGAATACGTAGTTCAGCGTCAGACTGGTTTTTGGGGTGATGTGGTACGTGGTGCCGAGAGCCAACTCAGTAATGATCCTCTCGTCAGAATCAGACCAATAGTTGTTGTTGATGGTCTCGTACAGCAGATTGTTTCTCGAGTAGCGTGCATCAAACTGCCAGTTCTTGTTCAGGTAAAAGCCGTACTCCATGGTCAGACCTTTGGCCTTGTTCTCCCGCTCGGATGCGATCTGGATCTGGCCGCCGTAAGGACAGTCAGTGCAGCTTGTGGTGGCGGACTGCAGGATCATTCCCTCAGCGAACATCAGGTCCAGTCCGAAACGGTGTTTGTAACCGGTTTCGCCGAAGAAGCGGCCCAGTGCCTGAACGCCAAATCCGTAGCGTATCCGGTCGAAGTCCTCGCTCTGGGTGCCTTGGGCATCTACGATATAGTTCCTTATTCCACTCTGGTGATACGCATACAGCTTGACGCCGTTTTTCATTGCGCCTTTCCCACCCGGAAGATCGTACTCCGATGAGAAGTAGAGATTGAGATCCTTTGCATCATTGTTGTCGGTATGGTGTATTCCGTTGCCGTTTCCAATCATCGCCGCATAGGTATGGGTCCATTTGTCTTTACTGAACGAGTCGAATACCTGAATACCCCAGTCACGACCCACATCGGCGTCATAGCCTTGGGTTGAAATGCTGCCGGCATAGCCCTGACCGGCAATCGGACTGGTGCCTTTTGCGCTGCCGTTGATAAATCGTTCGACCTGGTCACGTCTGACAAAGTCAGTTGGGTAGATGAAATCTTTCATTCGGATCGATTCCAACAGCTCCTCGGGGCCGGGTTTTTTGAACAGTCCCAGACGAAAACGCGCGCCCGGGATGTAGCTCAGCGTTACACTTGCATCAGTTAAGGACGCAATATACTTGCGTTTGGTATTGAGCGGTTCGTAGTTGGCACCGTTCATGCCAAAGTTAGCGGTCAGGAGGTAGTTGACCTTTCCCGGAACAATATTTCCACGGGCCCCGACGACAAGAGCATCCAGGTTGAAACCCTTGTTGTCGTTCTCCAGCTCCGGCCCGACACGGCAGTTGTTTACGTAGTAGCCGTTATTCAGGCCTGGACCGCTGTTCGGGTCTCCTGTCGGTGTGCCATTTGGCCTTGCCATCCCTGAGAGCGGGTTACATCCGACGTAATTGGAATATTGCAGCGAAAGTGCGCCAAAAAAGCGATGGGAGATCTTTTCTGGCTCAGTACCCTGAATAGCAATCCAGTTTGCAGCGAAACTGCCTTGCGTGAACAACAATGCGGTAATACCCATTATTTTTGGGACTTTATTCATCACTCCTCCTTTTTGGTTATTCCCACCCTCTGATGGGGTGGTAGTAACTGAAACGAACAGTGTTAAAAAAAGTTCCCGCAGATATTACATGGTTGGATAATTAAAGAGCGTGCACTGCTTAAAATGCGGACGCCATTTATCTAAGAGCGTATTTTCAAAAGATAATTTTAGAGTCCCCGATAGGGGATCCGTAAACCCCTCGCCTTTAGGCGACGGATGACGGGGTATAGGATAAGCTCGGGAAATGGAAGCTTACAAAAGGGGCAGTCACACGGTATGGGATTGTAAGTATCATCTGGTGTGGACGACGAAATATAGGTATCCGGTGCTTGGTGGTGATGTGGGTCACCGGTGTCGGGAGTTACTTCGAGAAATAGCGCGGAGTAAAGAGATGGTGATCTATGCGGGTTCAATAAACCGAGATCATGTGTATCTATTGATCGGTATACCGCCACAGATATCGGTCTCAAAGGCGGTACAGTTTCTGAAGGGAAAAAGTTCGCATAAGCTGTTGTCGGAATACGGCCAATTGAGAAAAAGGTATTGGGGTCAGCACCTCTGGGCGAGAGGCTACTGGGTGGCATCGAGCGGAAATGTGACGGATGAGGTATGGAAGGAATATATCAAGAACCAAACACCGCCTGAACCGGACGATGATTTCCACGTCGTGTAGCGACAGCCATCGGCCGAATGGCCGATCGATCCGGCTTTCAGCCGTAACCGGAAGCCACCGGCTTTAGCCGGTGGAGTATTCACATATAGACAGTTTGGTCAAGTCAGGTTAAATGAAGCAATCCGTTATTGTATCGATCAATATTTGACCGTTATGCATAAACATTAGAATTTAAATATTAATGGCCGGCTGATAACTGGTACGTACTACTGGCAACGGAACATGATGTAGTCTGTGCAAGCCAGGCATTTCGACATATAAACTCTGCAGAACTTTGTCGCTTACTTGATGGATTATTTTTCAGGATCGGGTAGATGCAACAAGACCTAAAATCCTGAATCGGCGCTTGGGTTCCCTTTTTGGTGATAAATGTCCGGTTTACTGGGCTGTCAATATAGAGCGCTAACCGGCTGTTGCTTTCTATTGATAAGTGAAGATACTGATGACTGAGCGAAAAGAGATTAATTGTCGATGTTTCCCATCTTCCTGGCGATTCTGCCTGAGAGACGGGAACTTTATGCAGGATGGCTCGTTAGAGTGTTATCGGGATTAAAGACTCACCGGAAGAGGTAATAATAGTTTAGTAACGGTGGTTGCTATAGAAAACCATATTTTGGAGCAAGCAGACGATTTGCGACAATTTTCTGATGAAGATTGCGTTGCCTTTTTAAAGGGGGGTAACGGCTCTGCATTTGCAGAGCTGATGCGACGGTATCAAAATCGCATATACATTTATGTATTGCGAATGGTCAATTGCCCGGATGATGCTATGGATATATGCCAGACAACATTTATCAGTGCATATAGAAACCTGGAGAAGTGGCAACCAAATGCTCTTTTTAGAACATGGCTGTTTAGAATCGCAAGTAATTCCGCTATCGATTATCTGCGAAGAAACAAGTTGTACACTCAAATCCCGATAGAGAATATTACCCATAGTCTGGCCGATGCCATGGACCCGGAGCGTCAGTGCATATCATCAGCGCGATGCGCCATCATGATAAAACTGATTCAACAACTGCCACCCGTTTTCCGCCAAGCCTTGCTACTACGTGAGCTGGAAAGCATGTCCTATGCGGAAATCGCACGGGCGCTGAATGTTAGTGAGGGGACGGTAAAATCGCGGATTGCAAGAGCAAGATATGGTCTGGTATCCAGCCTTAACGAGATAGACGATGTAGAGAATAGTCCATGAATAGAGACAGTTGTCCAGATTTTGAGAAGCTCTCTGCCTATGTGGATCATGAACTGAGCGCAAGTGAGTTGGATGTCATCAGCAACCACATGGCAGATTGCGCATATTGCAAAAAGAATCACGATCGCCTTGTGCAGCTGCACGATGAGCTTGCTATTTTACAAAAAGATTCGCTGCATATAGATATCATTACGGATATTCAGCGCCAGTTGGAAACGTTGCCTGGATTGAGATCTGAGAGGAGTTGGCTGAATTACGGATTGTTGTCCTATGGCCTGGCGGCATCATTTGCTCTTATTGTCGGAATCAACTTGGGAAACCATATTGCGGTTGACAATGCAAAAGTCGATCTCACGTTTACACAGGCAGCGCAAATGGCACCTTTTTCGTTTATCCCGCCAGGAAGTATCAATTTGGATCATGCGACATGTTTTATAGGAAAGCGTATATGATCAAGCGTTATCTATTGCCGGTGGTATTGGTACTGTCACTGTTTATCAACGTTGGCGTTATTGCTTCTGTTGTCAGCCGAACGGCAGGAGATCTGTTTGGTGATAAGGCAATACAACACGGTCATACTGCATTGGCTAACCACCTCGAGCTCGATACAAAGCAGCTTTCCCAGTGGAGAAGCAATGAACAACGCTTCTTAAACGAGCTCAAAAACTCGTGGGAGATAATACGGAACAATCGTGAGCTGATGATCCGCGAAATATTTTCTGCCAACCCCGATATAACGGAAATAGAAGCGCTGCGTGACGAGATAGCTGAGCAGCAGTCGATACAACAACATGTGGTTATAGACCAGCTTATGCGTGAACGCCTGATACTAAACCAGCGACAACGCAATATGCTGGAGGACTTGCTCATTAACCAGTATCCACTGGCTTCAATTGAACAGATGATGATCAGGGAAGACTGATTGACGATGGACCGATAGTTTCCAGTGGCTGCGAGCATGCGGATAGAGGTGGTGCCATATTCGACCTCGCTGATAATTCCCGGCCGATCGGCCAGTCAACCCACCGGGCGCGCGGTTAAGCTGTTCCAAGAAGAGCCATTACACCGGTCACGGGTTCCCTGGCTCTGCGGTTCAAGGTCGATGAAACAGTTTTGATACAGGACTTGGGAATCGTGGTATCCCTGTTGTGACAAGCGATCAGAGCATCGGTAATGTGGCGGTGCCCGCAGGCTTGAATACACGAGCCGTTGTGAAATAATTGGTCAGCAGTGCGGGTGATTTGCCCTGACTTATGGGCCGCGATCCGTATCGATCGAGTCTGCGGACTGCCGCTTTACCCGCTTGTTCATCACCAGGCGCCGAAACAGCAGCGATATCACTATGATGCTTCCTGCGCTGGCCAACATCAGCCAGCGCGTCTCCTGCCAACTCCCGGTGTAGGTGGCAAGGGCGGCCAGTGCGGGCGGACCGAGTAACTGCCCGGTGTGCGATCCCTGTACCAGCATGCCGTTTACGGTGCCGATCTGCCCGTGCGTGGGGGCCACCGCCGGGGCGCCGGAGACTATCGAGCCAGGCGTCATTCCGCCGAAATAAGAGAAGGCCAGGCACAACAGAAAGCGGGAGAGATCGGAGAAGCCGTCATTGAAAATGCCAAGCACCGTAATACCGAGACCGGTAGCGGAGATGATCAGTGTGGTGGAGCGGGTCACTCCCCAGCGAAGCAACCAACCCACGGTCAGATTGCCGGGGATATTGGCGGCTACCACCAGTGCGGTCAACAGTCCGGTCATCTCAAGCGACAGGCCGCGCTGTTCCACCAGGAAGCTGGGCAACCAGGCCATCAGCGAGATCCATTGCAGGGTGTAAAAGCCAAAGCCGATGCTCAGCAGCCAGGGTCCGGGCGTGCGGATGGTCAGCAGGACATTTTCCAGCAGGCCATGACTGGGCTGGACAGCATCAGGCCTGGCCCGGTTTCCGTTATCCGTTTTTAACCAGACCAGGAAGAGCCAGAGCAGTGTGGTGGCCGAGATCACTATCCAGAGTGCCCGCCACCCCATGACCGCGACCAGTATCGGGGTGAGGATCATGGATAGCGCCATGCCCACCGGCATGTAAGTGGACCAGATGCCCAGCGAGAGTTGTAGATCCTCGAGTGTCGAGGCGCGCATAATCAGAATCGGCGCCGAGACCGCAACGGTGATGAAACCAAAGCCTTCGATAATGCGGCTGAACAGCAGCATCTCGCCGCTATTGGCCAGTCCTCCGATCAGACTGCCCAGGCTCAGGGTTCCCAGTCCGAGCATGGCCAGCTGTTTCGCCCCCAGGCGATCGGCAAAGGTACCGGCTGCAATGCCGAATGCCACGCCGGTCAGGCTGAATACGGACATGATCCAGCCGCCGACAATCAGGCTGATGGGGATCTGCGAACGAATCTCCGGCAGCGCGGTCGGCGCCTTGCCGTAATGGGCCGCTGCGAGTATGCCGGCAGTCAGCGCCAAGGTAACGACTCCCCAATTGGTTTTTGATGAAGACTCCATTGATCCTCGGTGATGGATGGCGGATGACCGGCCATTGTCACTGCTGTCATCGGTTATTGCCAGCTGAAATGAGCGCGTGAGTGCACAGGGATAAATGTTTTTGAGTAACAGCCGGACACCAAGCCGATCAGCAATCCCAAGGCGGTCGCGCCTCACCCCATTCATCCAACGTCTGGAGTTGAGCGTCTATACTAATCGCAAGGAGCCGCGGTTCCGGGTAGTCGCCGAATGGCGCAGGCGCAAAGAGACAACAGCAAGCGGATTTACCAGAGATGTTTTTATTGCACGACAATTCGACACGATCTAGTCCGATGTCAAGGAGGGCGGGCAGTTGTAACGGCACGCCCGATAGCCGCCGTCTCCAGCGGCCGGGGGTATCGCGATATGGCGTCACGCTGCACGCATCCACGCCCGGCAGGAGGCCGAAACCGGAAAAGCCGCCGCAACAGCCGCCGAAACCCGAGAAGCCGCCCAAGCCCCCGACCGATCCGGATCAGCCGCCCGTCTACCCGCCTGGGCCGATAAAGCCGGGGCAACCACCGGTGATGATACAGACCGGGATATCCGGTTCCCTCAGCGATCACCAATCGGCCTGCAAGCGTGTCGACAGTGGAGTCTACAACCCATGATGATCAGTTCAATCAATCCCGCAACGGGACAGGAGATACAAGCTTACGAACAGATCTCCGCGGAAAATCTATCAACACTCTGTGCCAATGCGGCGCAGGCACAGCGTCACTGGATGGTGCTGCCGATCGATCAGCGTAGTGCGCTGTTGCGCGCGGTTGCCCGGCAACTGGAGCGCGCAAAGGCGCAGTTGGCGCGGCTTGCTTCCCTGGAGATGGGCAAGCTCATCGGTGAGGCCGAGAGTGAAGTCGAAAAATGTGCCTGGGTCTGCAACTACTATGCTGACAATGCCGAGCAGTTTTTGGCGGACGAGGTAGTGGATTCGGATGCCAGTCGCAGCCTGGTGGTGAAACAGCCGCTGGGCACGGTGCTGGCCATCATGCCGTGGAATTTTCCCTTCTGGCAGGTTTTTCGCTGTGCCGCACCTGCACTGATGGCAGGCAACGGTGTGCTGTTGAAACACGCATCCAATGTACCGGGTTGTGCGCTGATGCTGGAACAGCTGTTTCAGGATGCGGGATTCCCCGGCAGTGTCTTCACCACCTTGCTGATTTCATCCGCACAGGTAGCTGACCTGGTGGCCGATGAACGAATTCATGCGATCAGCCTGACCGGGTCCGACACGGCCGGTCGCAGCGTGGCCTCGATGGCAGGAAAGCAGTTGAAGAAGCTGGTGCTCGAACTGGGTGGTTCCGATGCCTTTGTGGTGCTGGAGGACGCGGATCTTGACGCCGCGGTGCAGGCGGCAGTGCAGTCCCGTTTCCTCAATTGCGGACAGAGCTGTATCGCCGCCAAACGGTTTATCGTCGTGGATGGGATAGGCGACCGTTTTGTGGAAAATTTTCAGGCCGCCATCAACAAGCTGCAGGTCGGCAATCCGCTGGATGCGGATACCACGCTGGGGCCCATGGCCCGGGAAGACCTGCGGGAGAGCCTGCACCGGCAGGTTACGGAAAGTATCGACCAGGGGGCGCTGTTGCTTGCCGGTGGTCAGTTCCTGCCCCGACCCGGCTGGTTCTATGCCGCGACCCTGTTGGACCAGGTGAAGCCGGGCATGCCGGCCTATGCGGAGGAGATCTTCGGGCCGGCGGCGGCGGTGATTCGGGCCACCGATGAGGAGGATGCCCTGCGCATCGCCAATGACAGCCGTTTTGGCCTGGGGGGATCGGTATGGACCCGGGATGAAGCGCTGGGGGAAGCCTTCGCCCGCCGCATGGCGTGCGGCAGTGCCTTTGTCAACGGCCTGGTCAAGAGTGATCCGCGACTGCCTTTTGGCGGCATAAAACAGTCCGGCTATGGCCGTGAGTTGTCCCGCCTCGGCATCCAGGAGTTCATCAACGCAAAAACCGTGTGGGTAAAATAACCGGAGGGCCATAGGCATGGACTACACCACAACACTACTGATGAGTGCATTTGTCACCCATGACGTGAAGCGCTTTATTATCGAGAAACCGGATGGTTTTGATTTCACCCCCGGCCAGGGCGTGGAGTTGGCGATCGATGACGATCGCTGGCGCGCTGAGGGGCGGCCCTTTACACCCACCTCCCTGAGGGATGACCGGGTGCTTGAGTTCACTATCAAACAGTACTCGCAGCACCAGGGTGTCACCCAGGCGCTGCACGCCCTGCAACCCGGTGCGAAGCTGACCATGAGTGAGCCGTTCGGCACCATTGAATACAAGGGGCCGGGGGTATTTATTGCCGGCGGTGCCGGCATCACCCCCTTCATCGCGATACTCAGGGACCTGTCCCGGCAAAATAAACTGGAACAGCAGACGCTGATTTTTTCCAACAAAACCCCGGCGGATATCATTAATGAAAAGGAGTTGATGCATGCCCTGGGAAAGCGTTGTCTGCTCACCTGCACCGAATCCAGCGCGCCCGGCTATGACAGTAATCGCATCGACAAGGCGTTCCTTGAAAAACGGATCCGGAATTTTGATCAGCACTTTTATATCTGTGGTCCCGACCCCTTTATGAAAGCCATTACCGATGCCCTGGATTCGCTGGGTGCGAAGGCGGATGCGCTGGTATTCGAGAAATAGCCGCGGCGAGTGATGTGATGACAAAAGCCACGCCACTGGATGGGTATTCAGAAGCCATACCTTTCGCCGAGCTGCTGGAGATTGCCCGCGCCCGAATCACTCAGTGCAATGCACACTCCCGGCCGGAGGTTTATCAGTGTGCGCTCCAGGTGGTTCGGCAAAAATTATGTCCCTGTGCCGCATCGGAAGAGCAGATTGTCAATGCCGTGGTGGACGAGTTTCTGCATGAACGGGGCTGTTGATTGGGTTAACGGGCGGTCAGCTTGATCTCGATGCGGCGATTCTGACGATAGGCCGCCTCGGTATGGGCCGGGTTCAGGGGGTGGAACTCGGCAAACCCGGTGGCCGCCATGCGTTGTTGAGAAATGCCCTGCGCCGCCAGATAGCGCAATACGGACACCGCGCGCGCGGTGGAGAGTTCCCAGTTGGAGGCAAACTCGGCACTCTTGATCGGCACCCGGTCAGTGTGTCCATCGATGCGCAGGATCCAGTCGATCTGCTCCGGGATGATCTTGATCACGTCGCGCAGCACCCGGGCCAGTTCGTCGAGCTGTTTCCGGCCTGCCTCACCCAGCTGGGCCGAGCCCGAATCAAACAGCAACTCGGACTGAAACAGGAAGCGGTCTCCCTTGACCTGAATATAGGGATTGGACTTGAGCAGGCCGCTCAACTGGCCGAAGAAATCCGAGCGATAGCGCTCCAGTTCGTTGACGCGCCGTGCCAGCTCGACATTCAGCCGCTTGCCGAGATCGGTGATCTCCGCCTGCTGTGCGTCCTTCTGCTGCTCGGCCAGCTTCAGGGCCTGGCTGATCTCGGTAAGCTGGGACCTGAGGCCGTCGATCCGCTGTTTCAACAGGGCCACTTCGGCCTGGGCGTCGGCGGAGAGCCGGCGCTCCGCTTGCAGCGCCTGTGCCTGTTCGCCCACCAGGGCGCTGAGCGCCTGGATGCGGATCTTTCGCTCCTCGATCTCCACCTGTGCCAGGTGGGTGCGCTCGTCGGCATCGGCCAGGCGCGCCTCCAGGGCCTTGTTGCGATCCCGCAGCTGGGTCGCGGCGTCGGTCTGCTGCTGCAGATTGGCGCTGAGGTTGCCGACCTGCCCCTCCAGTTCGGTCCGCAGTTGCCGAAGCCGGTCGATATCCTGCTGCAGGCTGGCGATGTTCAACAGCTGCTGTTCGATCTGCCGGCGGTCGGCCATCTGTGTCTGATTCAGTTGATCGATTTGGCTGGTCAGATCGAAACGCTCTTCCGTGAGCCGGCTGATCATCCCGGAAAGATTTTCGATATTACTCGACAGGGCCTGGTTCTTCTGTTGCTCCAGGCCGAGTTCGATGGTCAGCTGGTTGAGGCGCTGCTCCAGGTCCCCCAGCTCGCTCTCCTGGCTGGAGAGGATCTGAGACAGCATGAACTGGGCAAAGGTGAAGACCAGCAGGACGAAGATCACCAGCATGAGCAGGGCCGCCAGGGCATCGACATAGCCGGGCCAGACATTGATGCTTTGGCGGGAGCGGCGGGCGTAGGCGGACATGGGAGATCTCAGTTGCCGCGGCTGTCGGGTTGGTCCGTGGCCATTTCATCACCTGCATTCGGTTCCTCCCGTGACGCTCGGTCGCGCTGCTCCAGTTTATCCCGTAACTGTTGATTGAGGCGTAATTCCAGATTGTAGGCGTCCTCGGTAGGTGGGCGGTTGCCCGGTTCGTCGATCAGCTGGGTGAGACCCGAGAGCCACTCCTCCAGATCATTGAAAAAGCGGTTTTGGGCATGGCCGGCGAGAATATCGAGAAAGCCGAGCACCAGTGAGCCGCCGAGACCGAACAGTGATGAGCTGAAGGCGGTGCCCATACCCCTCAAGGGCTGCTGCAGTCCGGCCTTGAGTTGCCCAAAGACGGCGCCAAAGTCACGATTGCCCACATCCAGTCCGTCAATCACACTGCTCACCGAGGAGATGGTCCCGAGCAGGCCCCAGAAGGTGCCGAGCAGACCGAGAAAGACCAGCAGGCCGATCATGTAGCGGGAGATTTCACGGGACTCGTCAAGGCGGGCGCGAATGCCGTCGAGCACCGTGCGCAGCGACAGGGCGGAGAGGCTGAAACGGTCCTTGCGCCGCCCATGCAGATGGCGGGCCAGGGGCTTCATCAGGCGCGGGCTTTCCGCCAGAGAGATTCCCGCCTCCCCGGTACGGAACAGAGTGATCCAGCGGATCTCCGGCTCCAGTATGACGACATGGCGTATGTTGATAATGATGCCGATCAGCAGGGCGCCCATGATCACCGAGTTGAAGCCCCAGTTGGCCATGAAGGCGGCCTGTAGAGGGACAAACAGCAACAGGCAGACGCCAGCGACCAGCGCCAGATAAACACCCATCCAGAACAGGGATTGACGTGGATTGCTCATCTCTTGAGAAACCTCCCGAAAGCAGTGCTGCCACCATACTCCGGGACGGCAGGGGGTTCAACGGGCTGTGCGGCTCAGTGGTGCGCGGCGAACCGGAGGGAGGTGAATCTGTGACCGGCTCGATTAATTTAGGTTGGCGGGGTGATGGGAGGGTCTCCTTCCGCTCCTCAACGGGCACGTTTCCTTTCTAGCGCCGATGCCGTACGTGGTGCGCTTGTCGCCGGTCGTGGTGAGCCTGTCACCGTTCGTGGTGAGCTTGTCGAACCATGAACAATCAGCAGGCGCCGGGATCAACCTTCGACAGGCTCAGGATGGACGGTAATTTCAAGGACATCCTTCGACAGGGACGGTAATTTCAAGGACATCCTTCGACAGGCTCAGGATGAACGGTAATTTCAAGGGCTTCCCTCGACAGGCTCAGGATGAACGGGTGATTTCCATTTGTGGTGAGCTTGTCCCGTCCATGGTGAGCCTGTCACCGTTCGTGGTGAGCTTGTCGAACCATGAACAATCAGCAGGCGC